>Ga0209515_10001310_pt1 | contig 42172 bp, 45 predicted proteins | sample Subgroupgradi54m_FD_187454 | JGI IMG/M metagenome (GOLD analysis project Ga0209515, IMG submission 187454) | Subsurface groundwater microbial communities from S. Glens Falls, New York, USA - GMW60B uncontaminated upgradient, 5.4 m (SPAdes)... ... | reverse complement strand
CCATCTTTGGTGAAACAATTGTTCCGCCATTCTCTTTAATTTTTTTGACGCTTGCATCAATATCAACAACATCAATCGTATTCACAACTATTTGCTCAGGTTTTGATCGTGGATACAATCCTCCATTAATGCCTACTTCTTTTTTATCTCCTGTATCAACCATCCAATAATCGACTCCAGAATTTTCCAATTTGGTAAATTTCCAATTGAAAACATTCTTAAAAAACTTCATTGAAGCCTCTGGTTTTTTTGCTGGTATCTCAAAATGTGTTATTCTATTCATAGTATCATCTAAAAATAAAAAGAAGTATATAAATATTTTCAATTAAACATAAATTAAACTATTTAATTACTTATTTTCAATTAAACATATAAACAGAAACAACAACAATATTCAGAACAAATAATAAAAAGCAGGTGATATCTATGATTCGAGTAGCAATTAACGGTTTTGGAAGAATTGGAAGAATGATTTATCGGGCTGGTTGTAAAGACAAAGAAATTCAATTTATTGCAGTCAACGATTTAACAGATACAAAAACATTAGCGCATCTTCTCAAGTATGATTCAGTGCACAGCAAATTCGAGGGAGAAATTTCAACAACGGAAAAATCATTGATAATCAACAGCAAAGAATTAAAAGTTTTTGCAGAAAAAGACCCAGAAAAATTGCCATGGAAAGAGCTCAAAATTGATGTTGTTATCGAATCAACAGGATTTTTCGCAACAAAAGAAGGTTCAATGAAGCACGTCAAAGCAGGTGCAAAAAAAGTATTAGTCTCAGCTCCTTGCAAATGCAGTTCAGCTGCTGATTTTGTCAAAACAATTGTATATGGTGTTAATCACAAATCAATTGATAAAAAAAATGATATCATTCTCTCCAATGCATCCTGTACGACAAATAGCTTAGCCCCTTTGGTAAAAGTATTGGACGATGCATTCAAAATAAAATCAGGATTCATGACAACAGCCCATGGTTATACTGCAGATCAAAATCTCGTTGATGGTCCTCATAAAGATCTTCGCAGGGCGCGATCAGCAGCATGCAATATTATCCCAACAACAACAGGAGCTGCAAAAACAGTTGCAGAAGTTCTCCCGCATTTAAAAGGCAAATTAGACGGTGTTGCACTGCGTGTCCCTGTTCCCGATGGCAGCATTACTGATTTTGTTTGTTTGGTCGAAAAAGAAACAACAAAAGAAGAAGTGAACAAACTATTAAAAAAAGCAGCAGAAAAAGAATTGAAAGGTATTCTTGAATACAGCGAAGAAGAATTAGTTTCTTCAGATATTGTTGGCAATCCTGCTTCAGGAATTATCGACGGAAAAATAACATTAGTGCTGGATAAAAACCTGATCAAAGTCTTTTCCTGGTATGACAATGAATGGGGCTATTCCTGCAGAATGATTGATGTTGTAAAGTTGATGATGTAACAATCAATTGATGATATTATCATCAATTTTATAATTTTAGAATATACATTTTATAATTGTTATTATTTTCATTTTTTATTTATCCTGCACAATCGAAAGAGTATATCATAGCTTCGGACAACATCTTTTTGTTTCACAAAAAATAACATCTCAGGAACGCAACTCATTGTTTCTACAACATTAATATCATGGATCATCAATTCTGTTGACAGCACTGCAAGTATTCCAGGTGTGTGCACTGCTTCCTTTGAAAGTTGAATATTAAGGAGAGCAATATTTTGTTCAATAAGAATAATAGTATTCTGTGAAAAAAGTTTTTCAACTTTTGCTCTATTTTTTTCATTGATGATTAATTTAATAGCTTGTTCTCCTTGGATAACAAGTAAAAGTTCACCCTTTTCATAATCAATAATATTAACGACCTTTTGCAGAAGTTCTTGCGCTTTCTTATTTTTTTCAACTGCAATGCTCACAATATTTGAGGTAACACGAATATCCTCAGAAATGCTAATCACTTTTCGTGCAGTCTCAAACTTTTTTTCAAGAGGGCTTTCTTCATTATAGCGTCGAATCGCGCTGATAACAGCATCAGTATTTGCAGCAATCTTTTTTTTCTTAATCAAATGCACTGCTAAATTCTTCATGCTAATAATCTTTTTCTCGAGTGCATTGCGAATAATCACATCTTCTTCTATTTCTTTCCATATCTGTTTAGTAATTGAAGTCATATTTAGCAATATGTTGTCATTATTTATATATTTTGTGGCAATACTGTCATCGCTTATTTATCCTAAACAAAACATCCTATAATTATGATTTTTGGAGGCGAAATAAATGGACGATAAAACAATTAAAAAAGAAGCAAAAGAACCAAGTGGGAAAACAACAGATACAAGAAATATAGCTGACATTGTAGCAGCGCAAACAACAAGCCTAGGAGAAGTATGGGGTGCAATTTCAGAATATATTACTGCAAGACCTGTAAGAAGGTATGCTGCAGATTTACAAGCAGTAATTGCTGCTAAAAAAAACAGTGCAAGTGATTCTACTGCAGATATCAGGATTGGGAATAGTGTCCATATTTATGATATTGCAACAGCCTCAGGTGCATATATAATTGCAGTTGATTGTAAAAAAGGAGAAACAAAAGAAATTGATGTACTTGGTGTTTACAAGAAAAACAGAAGAACTGGATTTGAAAAAAGAAGCAAGAAAGTTATTACGGCAATCGTGCAAGCAATGCAAGAACAAGGACGATGGAGGGAAGATGCAGAGGGTATACAATCACGGGAATATGCAAATAATTTAACCTCAATAACCACAATGGATGCTTTTAATTATGCAACAGAGAAAGGTATTCGAGTTCATCCAAGAGAGTTTACAGTATTTTTTGAATACCGCAGAGCTCAGTATTATGAAAAAGCAATGAAAGATGCTGGGGCATCAATCTTTTGTCCAGAAGGAATGTAGTTTTTGAGAAAAGTTATTTTTTTCTTTTCTTAATTATTTATTTTTTAGTATATCTTTTACTTTTGAAATAAAAAGGGTAGCTTTTATTCTTAATTGTTCAACATCTTGTTTTGTATAATTTGTTTTTGTTGAATATGTTGCATCTTCTCTCTTATTTTTTGATTCAACATAAAATAAAATGTCTTGATAATCTAAAAGTGAAGCAAGTGATTGAATATCTTCTCTATTTAATCCTTTATTATAAAACTCTTTAATCAATAGCAAGAGTGTTGCCAAATGATTTTTAGATGAAAAACCTTTTGTCATTATTAGGGCTAATGCAGAATGATATGACGCATAATAGCAGCCAGTTATTGCCCAATCAAAATACAACATTTTTATATTATCATTTACAAACTTCAAATTATGTTCAGATTTGAGTATATGTCCTTGAATTTGGGTATTATCAATTTGTTCAATTTTTATAATTTTATCCTTAACAAATTCCTTAATTCTTTCATTTATTAATTCAGGACTATCAATATAGGTATTGAGTTCATATTTTTGCATTTTGAAGTTCCTCATAATATTTAATGTGATTAATCAAAGGATAACCTGTTTTTAACGCTGATTGAACTACCATATCATCTTTCAATTTTATTTCTTTTATAAAATCACCATATATCATTTGAAAAGTACTCACTTTTAATGCGGATTGCGCTGCTGCATTATCTTCTGCTTTATCTGTTTTTATTTTTTCGTTTGTTATTATTAACAAATCGACATCAGAGTCATTTTTAAATGTATTTTTTGCAGTTGAACCAAAAAGAATCACAAATACAGGTTGTTTAGGTAAATGATTAAGATATGTTTCTATTGCTGTCTTTCTGATAGATGGTAGTTTCTCATATCGTTGTATATCAAAGAAAGTCAATATTGAATAGGTTTTTTTATTATTTTTCATTGAAAAGAATTTCATATTTCCTCTCTTTTCTGATGTAAGAATATTATCTTTTTCTAATTTAATTAAAAATCTAAATACGCTATTCTCATTAAGTTTCGTTCGTTTAGCGATTTCTCTAAGATAGATGCTCGTTTTATCTTCATAAAACAGTTCCAATATATCTTGATAACCTTTATTGAGTATGTTTAACATTTTTAAACAATTGTTGTAATTACTTAAACATTTATATAGTTTGTGGTTTTAAGCAGGATAATTACTTTTAATCTAATCATTTTAGAATATTATTATTCTTATGCAATTTTTATTCTTACCAATCAAGTTCTACTGCATCATATCCTAATAATCTAACATATCTAACTTGATCCTTGTTATTATATTCTATTGAAAATGTATATTTTTTATCTACTTGAAATTGTTCTGGAGTTTTTGTATGAATAAAAAATCGTCCATATTTATTCCAATCTTCGATGCTCCATTGTTGATGGAGGATTATTTTTTTTTGATCATATATTCCAATATCATCATATACTATTATACCTTTTCTACCACACATTTTACATTGGGAAAAAAGAGGACAAGAGGGACAACTATCAATAGCTAACACATAACCAACAAAAGTAACATTTTTTGAAGATGAATTTTCTTGTAGAAGAGCATTAACTGTAGTTCTTTCAAATGTTGGATTTACACTTGGATAAGTTTTATTTGGAATCTTTAAACAAGCAACTAATAAAAGTGATATTAAAATGGGTAAACAGAAGATAGCTATTTTTTTCATATTAACTTACAACGCCAATCGCACTTTTTCAAGATGCTCAACAATTTCATGTCCGCGTTTTGTAAGGGTTAATAATTTTAATCTGCCTGTTTTTTGAAAAGAAACGAGTCCGGCTTTTTCCATCTCTTGAAGAATTTTAACAACATGAGAATAGGTGCAATCAACTGCTTTTGCAAGCGATGAAGCATAAATCTCGCCTTTTGCATTGTACAAATTGACGAGCATCATTGTTGGCTTTTCACGAAATAAGACATTGAAAATTTCTTTATTTTTAATCATAGTTCCCCAACCTTTTTATTATTTTTATAATTTAATTTTGTCTTAATTATATTCATTATAAATAACATTTATTAAATCAACGACCTTTAAATAATTTTCGTTTTGTATATGTTCAAAGATATATGTTGTATGAGTAGTATATATATCTTTTCTTTTACTGAATAACAATTCTTTTAAATCAACTCCATTCTCTAAATCGAATGCCAGAATCCCAACCTGAAAAACAAAAACCATCACTTCTCGACGAAATCTACTTCCCTCATTCAGAAATACGAGAGGAACAATCAAAATTAATTCTCGACATTAAATCTGCATTGCAAAATAAGCACCACATCATTGCTCATGCTCCTACTGGCCTCGGAAAAACAGCTGCTGCGCTCGCGCCTGCAATCTTTCATGCAATCAAAAATAATCTTACTATTTTTTTTCTCACATCAAGGCACACACAGCATATGATAGCAGTTGAAACAATCAACAAAATAAAGCGGAAATATGATCTGCAGATAACAGTTGCTGACATCATTGGAAAAAAATGGATGTGCGCAATGCCTGCTGTCACAACATTGACGAGTTCAGATTTTAGTGAATTCTGCAAATCTGTTCGTGAGCATGACAAGTGTGAATTCTACTTGAATACACGAGCAAAAAATTCATTATCATTATCAGTGCTTGGAAAAAAGATCATTGACGATTTAACGCATACAACTGCAAGCGTTGATGAAGTAATCCAAATCTCCACCTCAAATAAACTTTGTCCGTATGAAATCTCTTTGGAATCAGCAAAAAAAGCAACAATTATCATTGCAGATTATTATTACATTTTCAACGAAAAAATCAGTGAAAAATTTCTAAGAAAGATCGGAAAAGAATTGAAGGATGTTATTGTTATCGTCGATGAAGCTCACAATCTGCCAAAAAGAATGTCAGAATTAGCTTCGCACAAATTAACAAGTAATATCATCAAGGGTGCAATTCAAGAGGCAAAAAAATTTAATTATACAGAAACAATTGCAAATCTCCAAATTATTCAAAATGTATTTTTGCAGTTATCAAAAGACATGAAAGAGAACACAGAAAAAGTTGTAACCAGAAACGCTTTTTTTGATTTAATCAACAAGCAAAAAGAATATGATGAGTTAATTGCAGAACTTACTTTTATTGCAGATACGATTCGTGAAGAGCAGAAAAGAAGTTTTATTGGAAGCATTGCAACATTCTTAGAATCATGGATTACTGCAATTGATGAAAAAGCATTTGCAAGAATCCTATCATTAACGCAAGCAAGAAAAACATTTACTTTTGGTAATGAATCAACAATTACTTTAGGATTCAAATGTCTTGATCCAAGTGTAATGACTGCAGATATTATCGATAAAAGTTATACAACAATTCTGATGTCAGGAACGCTTTCTCCGACTGCAATGTACAAAGATTTGCTTGGCATAGAAAACTGCGTTGAAAAAATCTACCAATCCCCATTTCCAGAAAAAAATAAGTTAAATCTGATTATTCCAAGAACGACAACAAAATTTTCCTTGAGAAATGAAGAGCAATATTTGCAAATCGCAAATATTTGCGCAGAAATAACCGATGCAGTGCCTGGCAATAGCTTAGTTTTCTTTCCGAGTTATTTTATTCGAGACCAAGTCAATAGATTCATGGCAACAAAAACAAAAAAGACAATTTTCACAGAGCAAGCAAATCTTTCAACAGAAGAAAAAAAAGCAATGCTCGAACAATTTAAATCATACAAGGATTCAGGTGCTGTTTTACTCGCAGCAACCGCCGGCTCTTTTGGAGAAGGCATTGATTTGCCAGGAGACTTGCTCAAATGTGTAATCATTGTTGGCTTGCCATTACAGCAGCCAGATCTAGAAACAAAAGAATTAATCTCTTATTTCGATAATAAATATGGCAAAGGCTGGGAATACGGCTACATCTTCCCCGCATTTCAAAAAACACTCCAAAACGCAGGAAGATGCATTCGGACTGAAACAGACAAGGGAATTATCGTTTTTCTGGACGAACGTTATATCTGGCCAATGTACTACAAATGCTTTCCTGATGATTGGGACATCGAGGTAAAAAAAGATTATTTACCCATTATCGAAGAGTTTTTCGAAAACAAACTTATTTAAATCAATGATTCCTTCTCATGAATCATGCACGCAATTTCAATAAAAAATCTCACAAAGAAATATAAAGATAAAATTGCAGTTGATAATCTGAATTTAGAGATAAAAAAAGGAGAATTCTTTGGTTTGCTTGGCCCCAATGGCGCTGGAAAAACAACAACCATTGGTATTTTGACAGGATTAATCAATAAGACTGAAGGAGAAATAACTGTTTTAGGGCATGATCTTGTAAGGGATTATCGAATTGTAAGACGAAGTATTGGTTTAGTTCCGCAAGAATTTAATTTTGATCCATTTCTATCAATTTATGATCTTTTAGTTTATCAAGCAGGTTTTTTTGGAATTCCTCCAAAAGAAGCAAAGAAAAAAGCAGAATTTCTGCTGAAAGACTTTGAGTTGTGGGACTCCCGTAAATTCACCATGCGGCAAATCTCTGGCGGCATGAAAAGGAGATTATTGATAGCAAAAGCATTAGTGCATGATCCAGAAATTTTAATTCTTGACGAGCCGACAGCTGGTGTTGATGTTGAATTGCGAAAAAAACTCTGGCAATTATTGCGGGATTTTAATAAGCAGGGAAAAACAATTATTTTAACAACGCATTATTTGGAAGAAGCTGAAGAATTGTGTGAACGAATCGGCATTATTGACCATGGAAAAATAATTGAAATAGATACAAAAATAAATCTCATGAATAAATTTCGCCAGGATGAAATCTTAATAACCCTCAGTCCAAAATGCACCTTAAGTGATATTGAGCAAATAAAAACAGTATTAAAAGAAAAGCAATTTACACTAAAGCAATCAGTAATAACAATAACAAACATCGATGCAAGTAAAGAATTGGCAGCGATTGTTGAGCAAATAACAGCAAAGTACATCGACACAATCACAATCAAACAACGTAATCTGGAAGAAATCTTTTTGAGGTTAACCAATGACACACAAAAGAAATAATAGCAGCTATTTCAGCAATTATATTGGATTTTACACATTAGTAAAAAAAGAAATAGTCAGATTCATGTCAGTTGCTGCGCAAACATTTTATCCGCCAATTATTTCAAGTGTATTATACATGTTTATTTTCGGATTAGCAATCGGAAGTTTTGTCAAAAATATCGACGGTTTTAATTATCTTACTTTTTTAATTCCTGGATTGATTATGATGAATATCATCAATAGTGCATACGCAAATACTTCTTCATCATTATTTATTGCACGATTTCTCAAAAGTATTGAGGATATGTTAGTCAGTCCATTATCCTATATGGAAATGGTTCTTGCTTATGTTTTAGGAGGCATTGTTCGAGGATTATTAGTTGGTGGGGTCATTTTAATCATCTCATTTTTCTTTGTAAAAATTCCTTTTGTAAATATTCCATTGATGCTTTTTTTTGCAATTTTCACTTCAATTATATTCTCTTGCATTGGTATTCTCATTGCATTAGTCTCAGAAAAATTCGATCACTTGAGTATCCTTACCACATTTATTATTAACCCATTAACCTATCTTGGAGGTGTTTTTTATTCAACAAAAATGCTTCCGCCAATGCTTGCAAAAGTGACCTATTTCAATCCGATGTTTTACATGATTAGCGGCTTACGCTATAGTATGCTTGGAATCCAAGAAGGTAATATTTGGTTTGCAACAGGATTAGTATTTTTCATGGGCGTAGGATTATTTCTTCTCTGTGTTTATTTATTTAAGATAGGATATAAAATACGGCAATAATCACCAGTTTTCCTTCTCTTTTAGTGTCAACATAAATTTAAATATCCAAAATAAACTCTTTTTACTATGGAACAACTATCATTAGTGGATTGGTCATATCATTATGCAAAGAATAAAGATACAGTTACAAGATCTATCACCAATATAGATAAAAAAATAGATCAATTATTGATAACACACAAAACAAAAACACAATTATATTATATTCTTGAATCTTTTTCAAATACAAATAATAAAAATAACATTACTGAAATACTCAAGCAAGTAAAAGCTGCAAAAGACGATCCAAAGCAGTTTTTTGTAATTGTAGTCTATAACACTAAAGAAAATTTGCACTATTTAATTAAGAACTGGCAGTCATTAATAGACTATCCAAACCTGAGTGCCATATTTGCTAATCCTCAATCAAACACAGAGAAACGCTGGATGATATTCCCTTTCACTCACGCAAAAATAACTGAAAAGTCTTCTTTAGAATTAGGATTAAAATCATTAGCAGAAGGGGTTGAAGAATATAACAAGTAAAAATCAATAACTTAATCTAAATAATAAGAATCAATCAATTAATCCAAAAAATAAAAACATAATTCAAAAAATAAAAACAGGGCAACAAGCATTACTGTTTTACCAGTTTTGCATTTTAGTTGCCCTGATATTCAGTGTGTGTGGATAATCTTTTTATGTCAATTATTATTAATAAACATACTTTCTAAAAAATATCAATTAAAGTTCTCTTTATTCTCATAACCCTTTACAAACAAAAAGAAAGCTTTTGTAAAGATTAAAAAGGTTAAATAACGCTAATTAACAAAAACAATGTCATCAAATGACTTCTTGGTATTATTATTCTTAAAACTCGCAAAAACTCACAAATTTATTTTTAATCATCAATCTTTACGCAAACTCAACCACAAATTCTTCCTCCAATTTTTCCCTCCTTACTAAGACACAAATTCACAATTATTCTGCATTGCGTAAATGCAGAATAATTGTTACCACTAATTAAGAAATATTAGAAAGGTTTATATAATCAACATGCTTACTCTCTTTGAATGGAACTCTATAAACTGGAATTAGAGGCTGCCAAAAAAGCGTTGAAAACAGCACAGCATATGTTAACAATGACATATAATGTGGTGAATGATCCAAAGTTATTCATTACGATGGCGCAAAGACTTTTTTCAGCTTGCATATCGACGATGAGGGCAATATTATTTTGCGAAGAATTTCATCAAAAAATACCGCAGTTTAATCAAGATTTAGACGCAATGTTTGAATTGTTTAAAATTAGAACAACAAGAAGATATGCATTGAACCCGGATTATATCAAACTAATTGATGATTTAGACACAATCGTTAATGGCTATAAAAAAAGCTCAGTTGCATTCAAAAGAAAGCAAAACTATATAATCTGTGATGATAAATATAATACAAATGTCGTGAGTAAAGATAAATTGCAGGATTTACTCAAAAAAACAGAAGCTTTCATTGCTGATGCTGAGAAGATGGTGCAGCGAATGGAAAATAAATTATAATCAATAATATTGTTTATTGTATTGTGGATTAACAGGTAAAACAAAAAATGAAACAAGTATATCTTGATGCAAAAGAAGAATTAAAACGCGTAGATCATTTGATTTATGTTAGTTTAAAATACACCCGTACAGTTGATGTTCTCAAAAATGTTCTTGAGCGGATGATTAATTTCTATGAAATTATTTTAGTTGGTCGATTAGAAGAAGCAAAAGAACTAAGAAAAATTGATGAAGTTCCATCGCAGCCAGTTAAACGATGTGAATTATTATTGGAAATTGAACCTAATTCTATTCGAATGAAAGAAGTAATCACACATTTCTTACGCTTTCGAAAATTATTGCGTGCTGATTTTGATACAATAAATGAATACCGAAGGCATGTTGCTTTTATTGCTCATACTGATGATGAAGGTGATGTTGAAATTCACATTGACTTTGTTACGGAACATTATAAATACATGCAAGCTTTGCATGAAGAACTGATCAAAACAGATGAAGAAGATGACTAAATTCATTGCAATTATTTCAGCGAAAGGCGGCGTAGGAAAAACAACTTCTGTTATCAATCTTGCAACTGCATTAATGCATCTTGGCGTTCATTCTTTAATTATTGATTGCGATTTAAGCAGCCCAAACACAACACTCTATTTAGGCTTGCCCTACAAAACAAATACAATCAATGATGTTCTGATTGGAAAATGCACGTTAAAAGAAACAATCCACACGCATCCGTCAGGACTAAAAATAATTCCAGCAAGCATTTCACACGACAATATCGATGAATTCCATTATGATCGATTTGACAAAGTGCTTGCAACACTCACTGAAGAAGTTGATGTTGTTATTCTCGATACCCCTCCTGGATTAGACAAGCCATTGCTTGAACTGATCAAACTTTCTCATTATATAATAACCGTAACAACGCCAGACATGGCAGCATTAACAGACACATTAAAAACATTAAAGCTCGTCAAAAGTTTAAATAAAAAAGTCCTAGGGACAATTGTTAATCGCTATCAAGAACATGATTCCATGGACGTTCGTCCGCATGACATTGAAAAATTCCTTGACACGAGAGTAATCGGTGTCATTCCTGAAGATCATGCAATCAAAAAATCCCATTATTTAAGAAATCCTGCAGTCTACGCTTACCCTGATTCAGAAGCAGCAATGGGTTACAAAACAGTTGCAGCCTCTTTGCTTGGAAAAAAATACGAAAAAGTACATGTCACAAAGCACCCTGAACAAAAATCAGCAGCATATTATATTTTTAAGAATTTGGGTTTGGCAAAATAGATTTTATAACATTTTGCAAAGTTCTTTACAGCTTAGTTGTTTCAGGTAATTTAACTCTTACTTTTTCAGTCATCATTTTAGTGCTTACATAAGTAAGAACATCAATATCTGGGTCATAAAGTTCAATCATATCAAGATCAGGACGTTCAAAAACTCTAGCACCTTTCATTTCGGTTCCAGCAAGTAATGATTGTTTTAATTTTTGATATGCTTTTGCATCTAAATAAAAATCAACATCACCAACATGGTGGCGGTATGGATCAGGTTTTCGAATGTAAAGATGCGTGTAAACAGTTTCAGGAACATCTCCTTGTTGAGGGATAATTATTGGTTTGTATAATTTAAAATATTTTAGGTCTGGATTATTAGTTGATTCTGTAAGTTCTTCGCGAATCTTTTTGAGTAAGGCGAATTCATGATTATAATGACAGAACACACCAATATTGCCTGCATTAGGATAATATTCCCCAAATGCTTGTTTACATAATTTATGAGCCTCAAAATGGAGATGTTTGATTGCTAGGAATAAACCTTTTTTAGATTTGATTGGACTGAATCGGTAAAGTTTCATAATTATAAATCTCAATATTCTTTCTATTTAAATTCTATGGTCATTATGGCTCTGTAGAAAATATAGTTTTACCATCTCTCTTGTGAAGTTCTTAAAGTAATAACATCATGCAATTTTCGGAGTGCCAGAGAGAAAATTGCAATAAGGGAACAGATCAAAAACTGAACTTGATGGTAAAACCGAAGCTTTGCTGAGATTTTCTACAGAGCCGGTCATTACAGTATTTCCGAATTCACTTCGTTCATTCAGGAGATACTGTAGTCATCGTTAACTATTTAAACAGCAAATCCCAGAAAATAAAAAATGCATCCTAAACAACAAAAACGCTTATCAAAAAAAGGTTGGTCAAAAAAAGAAATAGATCATTCAGTTCATTTACTGAAAAATGCAAAACAAAAGCATTTGCCAATAAAAAGAGATCTACACCATCTCGGATTCTCATTGTTATTATTAGTCTTATTTTTCGGAAGCATTATTCTAACAGTTTACAGTGTCCCTCTTTTACTCAATTTCACTTCTCAATATGTTTATCTTATTGCAGTTATCATTGGTTTAATTGCAGGGCTATTTTTCACATTTATTATCAATGAAATAGAATTTCTCGATAAAAAGCATCATATTATTCTTTTGCTTTTTCTCTTAATGCTGATTTTAATCAACGCAATCATCATGCTGGGAATCTCCAATCGACTGCAAAAAAAATTAAATTATGATCTTGATGTTGTCGTCTTAGTATTCGCAGCATTTTTCTTAGTGCCTTATTTATACAATCTTGTAAAGAAATAACTAAATATTATCAAACACACAGTAAACACAATGATTTTAATCAGAATGACATAAGTCCAGAATTTCTTTTCTAATCTCTTTTTCTCCGTATTTGGTATTGGAGTTTTATTATTATTTTTATTTTCTTCAGCCATTATATTCTCTCAAGTACAGCAGCATAGAGCAATGGTAAAGCAATTGTCGCATCGCAGATTACTTCGACTCTCTTTGCTTGATACTCCATTTTTCCCCAAGAGATTCCCTCTTTCAGTGGCGCTCCAGAACTGCCGCCGAACTCTTCTCGATCAGTTGTGATTTGTACTCCATAGGAAGAACCTTTAGGGCAAAATTGCATTGCTTGCTGAATATAATTCTTAGGCACTCCGCCACCAACGTAAATAACGCCAGCTTTCTTGCAGTCCCATGCAATATTAAGAATATCTTTTAAGTCATCAAATGCATCAACATTAATTTTTTTGCCTTTTGCAAGTAATCCCCAAATCATGAGTCCAATGCCAGAATCTGCTAATGCAGGGCAAAATATTGGAATCTTTTGTTCATATGCAGTTTTCAAAATTGATTTTTTTCCTGCTGGTAAAAGTTCTCCAATCTTCTCCGTAAACTCTCGAATATTCATTTGTTTTTCAAATGCTACCAAATGTTTATTAAAAAAATCTTCAATCCCTTCATACACATCATTTGGCATATAGCTATCATAAATGCGATCAATATGTTTTTTGTTTAATTCAGCATCATCAACTGCAGCACTGCCTTGAAAATGATGATATCCCAATGCTTCTGCCATATCATGCGTTAATGTTGCTCCTGTCGTTACAAACACATCAACCAATTTCTTTTCCATCATATCAATTAAAATATTTTTCATGCCGCCTGGAACAAGTGGTCCAGCGCAGCCAAGAAATACTGTGCAATCTTTATCTTTAATCATCGCTTCCATTATATTGCAAGCAGTTGCTATCCTTTTCGATCCAAGTACGCCAACTCCTTCCATTGCTTTAACTAATTCATTAACACTCATTCCTTTTTTTACAGAAAGATGATTAACAACGTGCATTTTGTTATTTGCTTCATTAGTTTTAACAGTTTTTTTCATATTCTTAAAAATTATAAAAGAAGTATATAAAGCTTGCTTTATTCATTTGTTGGATATTATAGTATATAACTTCTATAAGTTTCATTTAAATACGTCGGAAAATTCCCAGCTTTTATGGATTTGTATCAAAGCATTAAGAAATTATGGGACGAAAGTGGAAGAAGCACGATTTGCATAGAAGGTATAGCGGCAAGTGAATATCAAGGAGTTATGGAAGCTCTTAAATCGGATTTCACAGGTAAAAACAACTATTGCTTCAATTTTCGTAATTTTTTTTCAATGGACGTATTTAATTTTCTGGATAAATGGGGATCTAATATAAGACCACATCTTGCTCTTAATCTTAGAAAAAAAATGTCCCCTGCAGAAGAGTATCTCACTGCTAACAAAATAAGTGCACAATTTCCGTTTCCACCTCGATATCTTTGCGATTCAACAACGTTCAATAGTGTATTAGTTACAGATTTTAATCTCTTTAACATTGGGAAAGTCAGTGATAATAGTTGTTTTGCTTTTATGCATCCAGAGTATTGTTATCGCGCTGATGAAGACATACAATTGCAAATGTTGTCAATGCTCATATCACTAAAAAAAGCAAATATAGAAAATACTGATAGCAAATATCTTTTTATTGCAGAACCAGGAGCTGATCTTGATTATCACAAAAATCTTTTTATAGAAATACCAGAAAAGGATGATGAACCAGCCATACGATTAAAAGATTACTTAGGTGGTTGGATGGAATTTTATGTTGTTTGTAATAATAGACTCATGAAAAAAGAATGATGATATTGTTAGTGCAGCAATAGGAACATCGCTGAAGCTATTAGCAATATCTTCAATAATTGGAACTATTGGTTCTAATCTTTGTGTATCATCGCTAGTTGGCATAATTACTCAATCCTCTTCAATCGATGATGCTTATATTGTATCTCAGGAATATTTTCAATGCCTTTGTATCGACTATCTAATCGAGTTACTACATCAAAAATATCTCTCATATTTCCCTCACCTTCAAAAACTGCACCATAATAATTAACTTGAGTCACAGGTACATACGTTCCCATTGTTTGATGCGCTTTTATTGCTCGTAATTGTCCATCACTTAATTGAAATTCTTCTCTCACCGATTCTTCTGATTGATAACTCGCTAAAGCATTGATTACAGCTTGTGAATCTACTTTTCTTTTTTGCTGTTTTTTTCCTTTTTCTTCAGTATTCTTACCATCAACGTTATCATCAACTAATTTACCATCATTTGATACCGGTTTTAGATATCCTTTTTTTGCTGCTCGCATAGTATCATGTTTAATAAATGCAGCAATTTGTCCATCACGAAAATCACAGGTATAATTTTGATTAAACATTGCAACAGTTGCAGAACCATACTCTTCTCGTAACAATGTTATTGCTGTGTAAACATCTTCTTTTGTAGTTAACTGTTCTTTTCGAGCAGTTTCTTTTTTAGCAGTTTTTTCTAATCTATCTTCTGTCTTTTCTTCGATGCTTTCTGCTACTATTATCCGTTGTTCAACTGCTTTATCAACTGCTAATAACTCATCAAGAGTATGCCCATTATAGCACGCAGCAATTTCTTCAGCTGTGCAGCCTGCTTTCAATAACAATTGTGCTTCTTCAAGAGAAATTATTTCTAATGAAGGCGAATCATTTTCTATTAAATCATCTTCTATTATTACACCTTCTTTTTCCCCCTCTTTTCTCTTTGGCAAATAAGAACTGCCAAGAAATGTTCGAGGTTTGAATTTATTTTTATTTAAATCAAGCATTATTTGTGAACATTCATGTCGATCAATATCATATAAAACTCTTGGATTAATTTGTTGTTTATAATTAATTTTACAATTTTGAGAGTCATAAGAAAATCCAAGAGCTTCTAAGTTCGTTTCTAATCCTGCTTTTTTAAAATACAGAAAATCATATAACATCGGAGAACCATTATCACTGATATATTTTCCTCGCTCGATTGCATAAGGATTATATGCTTGAGATACTTTTCCTAAGAATAAAGAAGTTAACATCAGCATGATATTCCTTTGTAATGGATTATCAATATTATCTATAATTCCTTGAGTCTGACTTTCTTTCCATGAATGAGTTATATCGAGAAAAGAATCAGTATACATAACAACATGCTTTTCTTGTAATGTTTTTGCTCTATCAAGTCGTACAATTGTTTGTGGAAAATCAAAGAATGTTTTTAATGCATAATTTCTGACAATTGCAGGAAGATCAAAATTAAGAACACCTTCAAATCCTTTGTTAATGATTAATTCACTTATTCCTAGGTCCCTTCTTTCTTGTATTTCACCATTTACTCTTGCTTTTTCTCGTAACTCTTCTTCATCTATCATATCTCTTTCTTTTATTATATCCCCTATATGATCTTTACTTTTTCTGGATAGTCTTTCTATACTTTTTTTTGCTAAAAGTGACATTACAGTATTCGACAAAAGAATTTGATCATACATAGTTCCATTATCATTTTCTCTTTTGCCAAGCACATTAACTCCAACAATTGCTTTATCTTTTGCAATGGGATTACTAGGTTTTCCAAAGATCAATGCTAATGAATATGCTACTCCAGCATTTAGATACGTCTGATAATCTAAGTTAATAACATCAAATCGTTCATTTGTTTGTTCAAAGAACTGATAATCCCATCCCTCAAAAAGTTCAATTCCAAGATTTTGTTGTTTTAATTCCGCCATAACTCGCGGGTCTCTCTCAATTCCAACTATATTTTCACGGGGAATCTCTAATTGATCATAAACATTAAAAATTTCTAATGCTTCATGGCCTGGAAAGCAAACTACTTTTAACGCTCTTCTATTCTTCCGTTTTGTATGAAATTGTGCAATAAATCTTGCTAATTCATCATGATATTTTTTCTTAACACCAAAATCATAACTTTGTTTTTTCATACTATGTAGTAGTTACATTTCCTTTATAAATCTTTTTGTAGTTTTTTAACTGTAATCTTTTTCTACACAGAAGAATCTCTTCAGTTAACTTTAAAAATACAACCCATTTCTCAATCATAGGATAATTATTAATAATTAATTATCAAAAATAAAGAATCATAAACATGAAGGTGAACACAATGACAGTAGTTGGCTTTAATTATACAAAATTGCATGCAGAGAAATCATTGACAGCAACAGGAAAAGTGTCAATTACAAATAATCTGAACATCAAAGACGTTGAAGAAGCTTCTTTTGTAATGGGTGCAGAAAAGCAGGATTCATTGAAATTTAATTTTCATTACGAATCAATTTTCTCTCCAGACTTTGGAAAAATTGAATTAGAAGGCAGTATTATTTTTCTTGAAAGCAAAGACAAAGTTGCTGAAGTATTAAAAACATGGAAAAAAACAAAAAAGCTTCCAAAAGATGTTATGCAAGAAGTATTAAGTTCAGTCTTAAACCGATGCAATGTGCAATCATTAATCATTGCGCGAGACATAAACTTGCCTTCGCCAATTCCATTGCCGAAAGTAACATTTGAATAAATTAAAAAAATAAATTTTATTTATTTTTTTAGTGTTCAAATCTTTTTTTCAATTTATTATATTCTAATGTAATTCCATAAGCTTCTTTAATCAAGCGCATAAAATTAAAATTAATTTCACCATCTGCATGGTAGCCAGTTACTAAATCACTATAAATCAGACTATAATTAACTCTATCAGCATGATCCATACAATTGCTAAACTCATCAGTATGTTGTAATGCAATCTGCGCATCAGTATAACATTCAAATCCAAGTATTTTTTTTATCGATTCTGCTCTCTTTAAATCTGTTTTTTTTCGTATGCTTTTAATATGATTATCCCAAAAACTATATTCTTGTTTCTTCCACTGCAAATAAGCAGCAACTCCTGTTTGAAGACCATCATTGATGCGTTCTTGTAATCCAAAAAATTGTTTATTAACACTACTAATAAATCTTTGAATTCGTATTACTTGATTTCCTAAGGCAGTCATAGAATTATGGTAGCAATCCACTTCTCGAGCACCTCTACTCACTTTACTCAGAAATTCAGAATAAGGTGTTGGTACAAAAGTTGCTTTCTCTAACAAATTAAGATTATAATCTAATCCAGCAGTTATTTCATCAAGTGTTATTTTCTGAAACATAAAACGGGGGAATTGGGAGAGCTATTTAAAACTGATTATCTTCTTACAACTGCATAAAAAACCCTTTCACAAACTATATAAATAAATCCGCTCTCCTACGTTCATGGATGAACCGCTTCCAGAAAAAGAATTGAAATTAAAAGTAGCAGAAGCAATGCAAGATGATGTAAACAAAGGCATTGTCAGAGTAGATTCTTCCTACATGCATGAAATTGGTGTTCGCCCTGGTGATATCGTCGAGATTGTGGGCGAGCGTTCAACAGTTGGCATTGCTGATCGTGCATATCCTGGTGATATTGGTTTAAACATACTTCGAATGGATGGAGTTTTGCGAAGAAATGCAAAAACTGGAATTGGTGAAGTTGTTCGAGTAAGAAAAATTTCTATTAAAGAAGCAAAAAAAGTAATCATTGCGCCTGCGCAAAAAGGTGTTGTTGTACGTGCTTCGCCAGTTATTTTCAAACAAGGATTATTAGGCAGAGCAGTAAAAAAAGGAGATATTGTTTCATTAGGCGGAACGAATAGACGACGATCAACAATGTCAGATTCTCCCTTTTTTAATGATATATTTTCAATGCTCGATGAAAATATTGCAGGCTTTGGCTTTGGCGACTTAAAATTTATTGTTGCAGAAACAGATCCAAAACAAGCAGTAATTATCACTGAGTTAACTGAAGTAAAATTCAATCCAGAAGCAGTTGAATTAAAAGAAGAAAAAGTGCTTGAAGTTACCTATGAAGATATTGGCGGATTAAGCGAAGAAATAAAAAAAGTGCGAGAAATGGTTGAACTCCCTCTCAAACATCCAGAAATATTTGAACGCTTAGGCATTGAACCGCCAAAAGGAGTTCTCTTGCATGGTCCTCCAGGAACAGGAAAAACATTGCTTGCAAAAGCAGTTGCAAATGAAACAAATTCGCATTTTATTTTAATCAATGGTCCGGAAATTATGTGTGTTGATGGTGCTACTGAATTATTAACAAATCCAAAAGGAAGAAAAAAAGTAAGTGAATTATTTGAAACTGCAAGGCAGAATGGAACAGTAATTCATACTGACAAACATAAAGAAATATTACAGCCAGAGAAACCTATTAAACTCTTTTCATTAAATGATGCAATGGAAATTGTACCAAATGAAGTGCAATATATTACAAAAATACACTGTGATAAAACATATTCTATCTTGACAAAAAGAAATGCTCATTTCATTACCAGTAAAAATCAGCCATTTGGTACACTTTCTACAGATGGAGATTTTATTTGGAAAAAAGCTGAAGAGCTTCAGAAAGGCGATCAAATTGCAATTGCAGGAAAAATACAAGGACCAAAAGAAAATCCAGTTTTACACTATTGGGATTCTCTTGATCAAAGAAATACAATTGCAAAATTAAAAAATAATACAATTATGCCATTAGCAGCCGTTACTGATAAAAACGAAATTGAAACATTTTCCTATGCAAAAAGGCAATCGAAAGAAAGAATTACATTCATAAAACCAATTACAAAAATTACTCCCTTATTTGCAGAATTTATTGGTGCGATGGTCAGTGAAGGATGCATTTCTCCAGATGAGATTGCTATTGCAGGAGTAAACAAAACGTTGCAAGAGCTCTATGTATCTTATTTTAGAGAATTATTTAATTTAGCACATATAAAAAAAACAACAGATAAAATAACAGTCTATTCTACAGCTTTATCAGAATTGCTTGTGAAAGGATTTGGATTATATCTTCACAGAAAACCAGCTGATTACACAATTCCTCAATGGCTCTTTGCATGCAATGAAGAAGCAATCGCAGCGTTTATTAGAGGATATTATCATGGTGATGGTACACAAGGGCAAAGCAGTGCAGACTATCCAACTCCTCGAATTTACTCTCAAAGTAAACAGTTATTATTAGATATGCAAATTCTTTTACTGCGATTGGGTATTGTTTCAACTGTTAAAGATTGGAAGACTAAATTGTCTCTTATGCATGCTCTTGAGATAACTGATAGTGGTTGTATTGAACAATTTTATCAGCAAGTAAAACCAATAATCAAAACTGAAGTTTATGAGCGATGGAAAAAACAAAGAATAAAATCAGATTCTAATGAACGCCTTCCAAAAATAAGCAATCTTCTGTATAAAATAAAAAAATCGTTGCAGTTACAGTATAACAAACATCTTTCAGAAGCAAAATACGAACCAATTATTTCAGGAAGGGTACCATTAACACGAAGAAAAGCAAAAGAATTACTTGCTCTTTTTGAAAAGCATCAACAGCAAACTAAAAATAACAAAAATAAAAGTATTAATGAACAATTGCAAAAATTAAGAAATATTACAAAAGAAACTCTTCATTGGGATACAATTACTGATATTTCTCTCGGAGAACAAAGAACACTCTATGACTTAACCATGAAAAAATTTGAAAATTTTTTAGCAGGATCACCTTTAACAGTATTACACAACAGCAAATTTTACGGCCAATCAGAACAAAACATTCGAAAAAAATTTGAAGAAGCAGAAAAAAATGCACCTTCAATTATTTTCATCGACGAGATTGATGCAATAGCTTCAAAACGAGAAGAATCTCACGGCGAAGTTGAGCGTCGAGTTGTAGCGCAATTGCTTGCAATGATGGATGGCTTGCAGGCTCGAGGAAAAGTTGTGGTGATTGCTGCAACAAATATTCCCGATGCAATTGATCCAGCTTTACGACGACCAGGGAGATTTGATCGTGAAATTGAAATTGGCGTTCCAGGAAAAGAAGCACGATTAAATATTTTTAAAATTCATACAAGAAATATGCCTTTAACAAAAGAAGTGAACCTCAAAGAATTAGCTGATATCACGCATGGATTTGTAGGTGCAGATTTATCCTCATTAGCAAAAGAAGCAGCAATGGTTGTATTAAGAAATCTTTTGCCTGAGATTAAATTAAAAGAAGATGAGCCGATTCCAAAATCATTACTCGAGAAATTACGAATTAGCCAAGCAGATTTTTATGAAGCATTAAAAGTTGTTCGACCAAGCGCAATGCGGGAAGTGATGGTTGAAATTCCAAACATTAAATGGAAAGACATTGGCGGTCTTGATAAAATCAAACAAGAATTAAAAGAAGCAGTTGAATGGCCGCTCAAACATCCTGAAGCATTTAAACGATTAGGGGTAAAACCGCCAAAAGGAATTTTATTATATGGTCCTCCAGGAACAGGAAAAACATTGCTTGCAAAAGCAGTTGCAAATGAAAGCGAAGCTAATTTTATTCTCGTAAAAGGCCCAGAATTATTGTCAAAGTGGGTTGGTGAAAGCGAAAAAGCAGTCCGAAAAATATTCAAAAAAGCGCAGCAAACATCACCAACAATTATTTTCTTTGATGAAATTGATAGCATTGCTCCAAAAAGAGGAGGAACAGATAATTTTGTGACAGAACGTGTTGTCAATCAATTATTAACAGAGATGGATGGTCTTGTTGAATTGCATGACGTCGTTATAATTGCTGCAAGCAATCGCCCAGACATAATCGATACTGCTTTATTGCGCCCAGGAAGATTTGATCGTATCATTCTTGCAACAGCTCCTGAATTAAGCGCGCGAGAAGAAATCTTCAAAGTACACACAGCAAGTATGCCATTACAAGATGTTGATCTGCACGAGTTAGCCCAAAGAACCGAAGGTTATGTTGGTGCAGACATTGAAGCAGTTTGCAGAGAAGCCGCAATATTAGCACTCCGTGATAACATGGCTGCAACAATCATTACACGAGAATACTTTGAAAAAGCATTGCAAAAAGTTCCACCATCTGTCACAAAAGACATTGAAACAGCATACGCAGAACTCGAAAAATACTTCCGATCAGCACGGGGCAGAGAATTAAAAGATAATAAGCCTGTATATTATGGATAGGATTTTCTCTGCAGAAAAATTATCGTTTAGATATTTCTAAATTTCTAATTTTTTTTATTTTCATATTTATTTCCAAATAACACGATTACCATTACACTTTGTTAAAAATAGTAACATTGAGATAAAATGTAATGGTAACAACTTTAACTATAACTAATAAACATCACCCCTATAATCTAAACCCTGACCAAAGAATAAAAAAGCAACCTTTAAATCTAACCTCTTTTCTTTGAATAAAAATGGAAAAAAAAGAAAAAACAATAATTCTCATTGATAATACTGTGCATGAAAAAGCAAAACAATTATTTAATAAATTAGGTTCAGTCATTTTTACTGATATTGAAAAAGCAGAAAGTACAATATTACAAACTACGCAAATTCTCGTAATAAGAACAAAAACAAAAATTACTCAGCAATTGTTGCAAAAAATGTCGAATTTAAAACTAATTGCAACTGCAACATCAGGCACTGATCACATTGATTTAAAAGCAGTACAAAACAGAAATATTACCCTCTTTAGCGCTCAAGGGAAGAATGCCGACGCAGTTGCAGATTATGTTCTTCGCGTTCTTTTATATCTGAGTGATGATATTACCTACACCTCCCAACTTCTCAAGCAGGGCAAAGATTTCATGAAAATAAAAAATAATAATCAGCGGACAGAATTAAATTCGAAGACACTCGGGATAATTGGTTATGGTATGAGCGGAAGAAAAGTTGCAAAACGTGCTCGAGCATTTGGAATGAAAATAAAAGCATTTGATCCATTCAATAAAAAAGCAAAAAACACTTTTGAAGAAGTGCTGCAATGTGATATTATCACGCTTCACTGCATGTTAACGGATGCAACTAAAAATCTTATCAATGTAAAATCATTTGCAATAATGAAAAAAAATGCCATCCTTATCAACGCAGCAAGAGGAGAAATTATCGATGAGAATGCACTCTACACAGCTTTAAAAGAACACAAAATAAAAGCAGCTGCTCTTGACGTTTTTTCAAATGAACCAGCTCCTTCAAAATTATATGAGCTTCCTAATGTTCTTTGCACTCCTCATATCGCAGGAAACACTGAAGAAGGAAAACTGCATTGTTTAATTTCGGTTTACAAGCAAGTGAAAGAATATTATAAAATAAAGAATAATTAATCTACTGGTTCATTTCAATAATCTTTTTTAAATTAAATTAATTATCAAGATATTTCTTCCTAAATTTCTCTGCTCTTTCAAATCCACACAATAATGCTTCACAAATTTGATCCTTATTCTGCTCAATAAACACTTTTAATTCTAGAGGGAGCAGCCATTGAAAGTCAATAACTTCATTATCTTTAAATTCCACTTGAATAGTTGGCACAAGAATGAATGCAAAGCCAACAAATTCATTATTTTTTTCTGTTGCATGGTGAAATTTATCAAAAATAAAGGCAATTGTCCTTTTTAGATTTTTTGATTGTTTTACAAACTCAGTTAAAGAATCAATTACTTCTACTTGCAATCCTATTTCTTCATCAGCTTCTTTTACAACTGTTTCTTCAAAACTCATTGGAACCCATTTTTCTTTTTGCTTCGTATAACAATTATGTCCTCCAACACCAGTATCCCATTTTCCAGCAGAAGTTGAGTCATGTTTCCTTATATCTTTCAATTGAATGCCATATTTTCCAGTTGGAGGATGAAACACCATGCACCAAGTAGAATGGTGTGTTAACACTTGCCTTGCTCCTTTCAAATGTGCATGCTCTTTTGAAATTGGTCCAATTATTTCTCCTTTCTCATCGCAATGAATTATGTATTCAATTTCTTCACGGAGTTTTACCATTTATTTTTGTAATAATTTATGATTTATATAATTTTTGAATGGAAGACATTTTTTTCTTCATATATTTTTGTGTGAGTTTACGAACTCAAAAATACCATAAGATTTATAACTTCTCAGTAATCCCAAATCACTATGGAATTCAATTCATTGCAGTTTAATAAAAACAAAGAAACAAATGAATTAGAAGTAACGCTTTATAATCTGTACACATTCTCAATTCCATTGGAAGATATAAGAAAAATTTGTCCTGTTTACAGAGTTGGGAAAAACAGCATTGATTTTGAAATGCAAAATAAAGAAAAAGCAGAGGGAAGATTCAATTTTCTAATCAGTAAGTATATCACGAAACTAAAAAATAAAGTCAGCAATTTTTCAGCAATTTATGTTCATAAAAATGCAGGCATCCCTTTAATTGGATTGCAATTTCTTGGTATTGTTGACAAGGGTTCTGACATGATTGAAGTAAAACCAATAACGAACTGCAATATGAACTGTATTTTTTGCAGTGTTGATGAAGGTCCCGATTCAAGTAAACAAATTGATTTTATCGTCGAAGAAGATTATATTCTTGCAGAGCTTGAGAAGTTACTAGAATTCAAAAAGAAAAACAATCCTGAACTAAAATTTAATATTTGGCTTAATCCGCATGGTGAGCCATTATTATATGCCCCAATTATTTCATTAACAAAAAGAATTGCGCAAATAAAAAATGTGGGTGAAATTCATATTATTACAAATGGTATGCTATTAAATAAGCCAATGATTGATGCTTTTGCAGAGAACAAAAAGACGCAGTTGAATGTTTCAATCTCTGCCTATGATGATGCAAAAGCAAAAGAAATGATGGGCAGCAATGCTTATTCAATTGCGCGAGTAATTGAAATGGTCGAATATGCAAACACAAAAATACCTGTAACAATTACTCCAGTTTATGTTGAAGGGCATAACGATGCTGAACTCGGAAAGCTCATCGATTTTGCAAAAAAGATAAACTGTAAAATTGCAATCCAAAAATTCTGCTTTAATAAATTTGGCAGAAATCCAATCAAAGACAAAACATGGGATCATTTTTTTGCTCAATTAAAAGAGTTAGAAAAAGAGCATAAACTCGTTTTATTAGGAGAATTAAATAAAATTCCTGGATCAATGGAATTACCAAAACCATTTCAAAAAGATGATGTGATAGTTGCTGAAATCATGACTCCAGGAAGAATGAGAAAGGATAAAATATGCGTTGCAAAAGAGCGAAGCATTTTAGTTCCGAGTTGTGAAAAAATAAATGGTAAAATTAAAATTAAAATTACACAGATAAAATACAATACATTTATAGGGACAATGGTGGGGTAGATGGATAACATGCAAATAACAAGAGACAGTGGAAATCAGAAAGGGAATGTTTATTATCTTAGTTTAAGTGGAACACAATTAAAACTCTTAGGAAAGAATACAGAAACGACTGCCCAAGATCTTGAAGAAAAAGTAAGAATTGACACCATTTGTGAAGCATTATTCTATTATGGAATGATTCGAAAAAATGCAGATTATTATATGAATCCCGATCAATTTCATAATTGGTATGGATCAGTAATTCAACCAGTAATTGATAAGGTAAAAAAGATTAATGGCTATGCAGATTGTTATTATCAAATAATGGACTTACTTGATCCAATATTTGGCATTAATAGAAAAGAAAGAGTTCAATCAGAACTTTATACGTTAAAAGTAGCGAGTAATCAATAACTTTAAATAACTCTTTTATTCTATTCTTTATTATGACTTCAAAATATAAAATTGGTGACACAATAGAATTGAAAACAAAAGATGCTTCTTATGCAGGGTTAGTGATGCCGTCAACAACAGCAGAAACACTTTTTCTCCGTCTTTTTTCAGGCTATCAAGTAGGAATCAAGAAAAAAGAAATAAAATCAGCTACAATCGTAGCAGCAGCAAAAAAAGAAAAAGAAACAGTTGAAAAAAAGAAAGTTGAAATAAATCCAAAATTATCAACAATTTCTATTCTCCACACAGGCGGAACAATTGCAAGTAAGGTTGATTATAAAACAGGTGCAGTAATTGCGCGATTTACTCCTGAAGAGATTCTTGCAATGTTTCCAGAATTACAGCAAATTGCAAATATTAAATCACGTTTAGTTCGAAATATGTGGAGCGAAAATATGCGCTTTGCACATTATAATGTATTAGCAGAAGAAATTAAAAAAGAAATCGCAGCAGGTGTTGATGGAATTATTATTACGCATGGCACTGATACACTGCATTACACAGCAGCAGCATTAAGTTTCATCCTTGAAAATCTTCCTGTTCCAGTTCTACTTGTCGGATCACAGCGAAGTTCAGATCGAGGAAGTACTGATGCGCATCTTAATTTAATGAATGCTGTATATTTTGCTGCAAATACTGATCTTGCAACTGTTGCAATTTGTATGCACAATTCCACAAATGATGATTCTTGCGTGATTTTACCTGGAACAAAAACAAGAAAAATGCATACTTCAAGAAGGGATGCATTTAAAGCAATTAACGCATCGCCAATTGCATTAGTCGATTATCATAAGAACGAAATAAATTACATTCTTAAACATGCGCAAAAAAAAGATAAAACAAAAAAACTAGAACTCAAACTATTCAATGAGAAAATAAAAGTAGGGATAATATATCAGCATACAAACATGTTTGCAGAGCAATTTAAATTATATGAAAAGTATGATGGGTTAATTCTACTCTCAACAGGTTTAGGCTGTCCGCCAATAATTGCAAATGATGAATTCACTGCAGAAAATGCAAAAATATTCAAGGCATTGCAATCATTGATGAAAAAAGGAATAATTATTGCATTTGCTCCGCAAACAATCTATGGCAGAATCGTTCTTACAGTCTATGAACCACAACGAATGGTGCTTAATGCTGGCGTTCTTGGCAATTGCTGTGACATGACGCCAGAAACAAGTTTTATTAAACTAGCATGGCTCTTAAGCAATTATAATAAGGAGGATGTTAAAAAATTATACTCTCAAAATCTGCGAGGAGAATTAGCAGACAGAATTACGATGGATATGGATGAAGAATAATTTAAATAATTAATTATCAAAATGATGAGTTCTAAATAATCATTAAATTCTAAATAATAACCTTTTACTCAACCAAATCATCTTTTCATTTCAATCGTCTGCGTCGGATAGGCAAATTCTATTTTCTCTTCTTCAAATCTTTTCTTAATCTCTTTATTCACTTTATTCTTTGAATCTTGAACAAATTTTGCACTCTTAACATTATATGCAACACGAATATCAAGTGAATAAGCGCCAAAATTATCAAATGTGACTTTAAAATTATCCTCAATAATTTCAGAATTTTTTTTGAGTATTTCTTCAGTAATCTGCAGTGCTTTATCCAATTTTGCATTTGATGTATTATACACAACACCAAGCATAAATAAAACTCTTCTCCGATTAACAGAAGTAATATTTTCAACAATACTATCAGTCATTTTTGCATTTGGTACAATTAATTCAGTCCCTTCAACTGTTTTTATTCTTGTTGAACGAAGTCCAATTTCAGCAACTTCTCCTTCACGATTTTCAATTCGAATAACATCTTTTAGTTTAAATGGTCTGTCTGCTAAAATAGTAGCTCCGCCAATCATATTTGCAAGCATTTCTTTTGCTGCAAATGCAAATGCTAATCCTCCAATACCAACTCCTGCGAGTAACGTTGTGACATTATAGCCAAATCGCTGGAGGATCATAATTAAAGCAAATAAAAGAATAACAAAGGTCAGCAATTTTCGTAATAATGGGACCAAATGGTCATCTAAATCTGATTTTGTTTTTTCGGTGAATGGAATTAAATAGTGCGTAATTAATGAGTCAAACAATCGAATAAAAAACCATGCAGTAACTAAGATTACAAGTACTCCACCAATCTCATCAAAGAGATGTTCAACCCCTGCGTTTAATGATAATCGTTTATACGCAAAATAATAACCTGCAATAACAAGTGCAACAATCGCTGGTTGTTCAATAATATCAACCAGTAAATCATCCAAATCAGTCTTTGTTTTTTTTGTAAGAACACGAATCACTTTTTTAAAAATGATATACAGCAATTTCCCTGCAATAAAAGTTCCAAAAATGATTAAAACAGAGATTAAATAAGACAACACTGTATTATCATTATAAATATTGTCTATAAATCCATACCAAACCATGGAGAGAAGAATTAATTGATAATATAAATATCTTTGCTTAAAAAACGTATGTGTTTAGCACCCAAAGGTCGAAATTCAATTGATTTTCAAGCGAGAGCGTCGCGAGGGGATGCTCCATACGGGAAAGCAGCTCCTTGGGAAATCTCGTCAAGAATTTCGAAGGTGCTAAACACATACTAAAAAACCGTTTATTTTAAATACTCCAATAATTCTCATAAAAACATGGAGAAAATAAATTATAGCGACTTGCAATTCAAATGCGGCCTCGAAATTCATCAGCAATTGCCTGATAAAAAACTCTTTTGCAATTGTCCTTGCACGATTACTGATGAGCCGGCACATTTTACTATTAATCGAAAATTAAAAGCATTAGCTGGTGAAACAGGAGCAATTGATATTGCTGCATTGCACGAACAAAGTAAAAAAAAATCATTTATCTACCAAGGTTATAATCATCTCAATTGTTTAGTTGAAATTGATGAAGAGCCTCCGCATCAAGTGAATGAAAATGCATTGCACACAGCATTGCTTGTCTCAAAAATGTTGCATGCAACAATTGTTAAAGAAATTATTTTCATGCGAAAGACAGTCATTGATGGCAGCAATGTTTCTGGCTTCCAGCGAACTGCGTTAATTGCTACGGATGGTTTTATTGAAACAAGCGAAGGAAAAATTGGCATCGCAACTGTTTGTTTAGAAGAAGAATCAGCAAAAGCAGTGCAAAGAACACCTGAATGCGATACTTATAATCTTTCAAGGCTTGGAATTCCGTTAATTGAAATTGCAACAGCTCCAGACATTAAAACAGCACTGGGCGCGAAAGAAGCAGCTGAAAAAATTGGAATGATTCTTCGCTCAACAAATCAAGTAAAACGCGGTCTTGGGAGTATTCGGCAGGATGTTAATTTATCAATCAAAGGCTTAGCTAGAGTTGAAATCAAAGGCTTTCAAGAAATACGTTCAATGCCTGTTGTTATTGATAACGAGATTAATCGCCAATTCTCTTTAATGCAAAAAGGAGAATCATTAAAACCAGAAGTACGAAAAGTAGAACCCGATAATACAACTACATTTCTTCGGCCAATGCCTGGTGCAGCAAGAATGTACCCAGAAACAGATGGAGAAGTAATTCACCTCACTGAAGAATTCATTGCAACGCTCAAAATTCCAGAACTTATTAACGATAAATCGCAGCGATTAGAGCAATATGGCATTTCAAAAGAACTTGCAGAAATGCTTGCGAAAAAAGATAAAGTTACATTTTTTGAAACTGCTATTCAAAAATTTAAAAACCTAAAGCCTGCTTACATTGCTGAATTATTAATCCCTAAATTATTAGAAATTAAGCGAAAGCATAACATCAACATTGATACTATTACTGACGATAACATTGAACAATTGCTGGACAAACTCAATCAAAATAAAATCACAAAAGAATCAGTTGAAGAATTATTAGTCGCTTTTGCAAAGAAAGAGCAAATTGACTTCACAAAATATACTACTGCTTCATCTGACGACATAGAGCAAGAAATAAAAAAAATAATAGAAGAAAATCAAGGATTGCAATTTGGTGCAATCATGCATGTAGTGATGGCAAAATACCGTGGAAAAGTAGATGGGAAGTTATTATCAGAATTAATTAAGAAATATCTATAGTTTTATATAGTCTATTTATTTAATAATAATTTAATAATTATCAGATTCAATTAAACGATGTGAAGGATATGGGCGGAGAAATAGAAAAAGCATTGGAAGAAGATTATCAGCACATGTCAGACGTCTATCATCATTCGCATCGAAACATGCTCATGATTAATTCATTTTTCGTCTTAATCATTATTATTGAAGTGCTTTTAATAAAATCATTAAAAGGTTTTTTAATAGCATTATTTTTGACAGTTGTTGCTTACATGTTCATCAGATTGTGGGCGATGAATTAGGGTTCTTATGAGAAGTTTGCAAAATTATGGTTACTGCCACCTTTCAATTATTCTTCATGAATTTGTATCTTATTAATCCTATGTTGTTCAGTTGCACCTAACATGTAACCCTCATCAATTGGTCTTATTAGTCTAGCAACAATACTAATACCAATAGCACTAATCAACCCAATCAAACCATCTTGTGCAAAAAACGTAGTAATACTTCCTTTTTGTAAATCTAATCCCTCTAATTGTTTTGCAAACCCTTCTTTTTCTATTGGTTGCATTTCTCTATTGGTAGTTATTTGATAGTTTCTTCCATTGCTATCAGAAATTAGTTCATTTCTGTGAATCAAATTTGTATAAACATCAATAACTGAACTCATCGCTGCTTTATATCGAGTAAGTTCTTGTTCGATAAACATATTCGCTTCTCCTTTTTGTGGCTCTAAACCTGCCAAATATTGCTTTAATATACTACGATAATGATTCATTCCATGAGTTGGGTCATTATTGTGATCAAAAGCAGCTTTTATCATATTGTCTGTTGTTTGTGTTAATTTCAGGGTAATATCTCTTTTTACTTTTTTATATTCTCCATCTAATCTCTGTTGTATTCCATCAATATCTTCTGAGAGCGTTTCATTAATAGAAAATCCTCTTTCAGTTAAAAAACTTTTTAACCCTCTCAGTTGATCAGCTGTAATGCTTGCAGCAGTTAATTCTTTTACAGCTTGATAATCGATTGTATTTTCTGAAATAGAAGCAATAAGATCTTTATTGATTTGATATTTCTCAATAATTCGTGTTACTGTATCTAAACCATCTGAGACAGTTCTATCACTATAACCTGCCTCACTAAACTCTGCCAGCATATCGGCAGCTATTACGTATGATTGTAAAAACCCAGCATTCCTTAATTTTTTAAAATCACTCTCATTGACAAATTCAGTAGAAAGATAATATTCTGTTCTTGTTGTAATTACAGCTTTAATATCCTTTTCAGTAATCAAACTAATTTTTTTATTTTCTTCAGTTATTTTACTATTCGTTCTTTGCGCAGCATCATTAAAAGAATCAATTAATACTTGATACGCTTGAACACCATTTTGTTTTGTAAGAAACACACTCAAGGCATCAGTGAGATCAAACTCATCAGGATTATACACGCTACTCTTGAATTGATTCATAATATTAGTAAAATATTCAGCAGCAATAAATTGTACAATAGCTTCACTTGGTCTTTGTAATAACTTTTTATCGACAGAATGTTTTTTAGGATTGTATTCTTTAACAAAATCAATATATTTAATTATTCTAGCTCTTCCATTTTCTAAAGTATTAGCATCAGTTAAAATCGCTAATAATTTATCTAAACTTGTACCAAAAAATCCCATTTCATCCCCCTAACAGTTTATTTGATCATACTATTATTTAAATCTTTCTATTTTTGACTACTTATAAATAGTTAAATTCAAAACAATCCGTCCATAATCTCTATTAAATTTATATACTCTCTCTCATTCTGAATAGAAAATGGAATTAACAGGTCATAAAATAGAAACAAGAAGTAATAAATCCGAATCAACAGAGCACAAACTCTCCTCAAATCTCGAAGCAGAAAAGATAGAATTCAAACCAAAGTTTATTGAGCGCTATGAAAAATTAACAGATTTTGAAACATTCAAAAAATATTCTCTCTCATTTTTACGACGATCAATTCGAGTCAATACCTTAAAAATTTCAGTTGAAGAACTTAAAAGAAGATTAGAGGACACCTGGCAGCTTGATCCAATTCCCTGGTGTAAAGAAGCATTTTGGATCGATCACAAAGGAAAAGGCGACGATTATCGTCGAGACGTCGGTAATTTACCAGAGCATGCTTTAGGTTACATCTATATTCAAGAAGCAGCTTCTTTAATACCGCCCTTAGTGATGCTGGGCAAAGACAAATTAATTGACCATGAAATAATACTTGATATGTGCGCATCGCCAGGAAGCAAAACAACCCAAATTGCACAGTACATGAATAGCACAGGAATTCTTCTAGCAAATGATTACAAAGGTGATAGAATTAGTTCATTAGGCATTAATTTGCAGCGCTGTGGAATGACGAATCATGTTATCACATTGATGTCAGGCAGATACTTCAAAGATTTTCAATTTGATCGAATTCTCGTCGATGCACCTTGCTCAGGTACTGGCACAATTCGAAAATCGCTCAAAACATTAAGGATCTGGAATCCCAATGCAATCAAGCGACTCGCAACGCAGCAAAAACAATTGCTCGAAACAGCATTCAATAATTTGAAGCCAAATGGAATCCTTATTTATTCAACCTGTAGTGTAGAGCCAGAAGAAGATGAAGCAGTTGTCAGTTATTTATTAAACAAATATCCGACTGCATCTCTTGAAGAAATAAATCTGCCAATCAAACGCTCAAAACCAATTACATCTTTTGAAGGCATAGAATACAATGAGCAAGTAAAACATTGTCTCAGAATTTGGCCGCAGGATAATGATACAGAAGGTTTCTTTGTTGCAAGGATTAGGAAAAAATAACATTTAAAGAGTAGATAATTCGTATTCTTTCAAGACGTTTGGACGACAACTTTCTCATTTTCTAATCTTCTATTTAATTCAGAAACAAGCAATTTCTTTTTTTCTTCAGTTAATGAAAATAAATCTTTCTCAATCATTTTTTCAGAAATCGTAAAAATATAATTCAGTTTGATAATACTTTCTTTTATTGCACCCTCTTTTTTTGTAAGCAATATCCCTTGCATACGAACATTGCTTGTAATCCCTGCTACAATTATATTCCCCAACTCTTCAAATAATACGACTGCAGGTCTTTTTTTACTCTCAAATGTATCAGTAAATTGGATATGTGTTAAAACTACATCGCCAAGTTTATGCATCTTCCCAAGCCTCATCTTCTTTATTATCCCAAAGTTCTTTCATTTTTGGTTGCTGAATTTTATGAAGAAATTCATCATAAGTATTCTTTTTTTTAACCGCATTAAACACAGTAACAAGTTTAATGACAAGTTCATTATACGTTTGTCGTGGATACTCTTTCGCATCTTTCAGTTTTTCCAATACTTCTTTATTCAATTGAATTGTGCTTACTTCAACCATAAAAGTGACCTCACATAATTATTTATTATAATCAAGTCTCATAAGATTACTTATTGTTTAATCATATGTTAGTTATATATTACTTATATATTACTAATATATAAACATTATGTTAATATAATAATCACAAATGAGTAGTAACAAAAACGAAAGGTTTATATAGTAATTCTCACTTAAATGTCAAATAACAATGAAACTCAACCTAAAAAAATTCATATTACTTTGTTTTGTGGTATTTTTAGTAGCCTTTTTGCTCGGCTTCATTCTGGGCAATCAAGAGAATAATCAAGATACCAATAGTCAGCAAACAATAGATAATCTGAAAACCATTCAATTAAAACAAGCAGAGCCGCAAACATTTGAAATTCAAACAAATGGCTACACGATGAACCAATTTACGATTCAAAAAAATAACGACGAAGAATACAAAAACCAACAATTATTATTCAAGCAGCAGCAAGATGAAACAGCATCGCAGCATTATTTCGATGTTCTGCAAAAAGAGCAGAAAAATGATCCAAAGAAAAACGAGCAGGATCGAATTAAAAAATACTGTCTTGAATCAGGCTATTTCAAATGCATTAAAATAACAGAAACCTGTGACAAAGACCAGTGCTATTCAGTAAACATCACTTGCACTGATAACAATTTCGACGTCAAATGGCTCGACAAAAACGATCCAACTCCAGACGAAGAATGTCATAGCTATCATGTTGAGATTGATGGGATGGATTAATCTCCTAAACAAAATGTGATCTAAATGCAACATGATTTTTTTGTACATTGTTATGATAATAATGATCGTGAAATTGATTCAAAAGATTTTAAGGAATTTATAGTAGATGTATCTGCAAAAGCACATTCTTCAACAAATGCAATCTCTGTTTCTGCAGGTTCAACACTAGATAGAATTATTCAACCCAATAAGCGTATTTATACAATTGGATATCAACTTGAAATAACAGGTAAGATTGATGAAACCAATGCAAGAAATCTAAGAGAAATGTGTAATAATTTTAATCCAAAAGATTCGTTTAGAATTCATGGAGCATATCTTGGAAAATGTACTGCTGAATTTGCAATTCAATTATATGGATTAGTTTATGAAAATACATTTTGGCCTGATTACCCTCATTTTATTCTTTCACCTGTTGATAGATATAAAGTACAAAGAAGGGAATATCACGAAATGGTAAGTCGATTAATTAATAGAAATGCATTTCTAAATTCAAATATACGTTATGGTACTGTGTTTGATGATAAAACTGATCCACAAATTAATCGTAGAGAGAAATCTCAAAATTTAACTCAACAATTGACAGATGATTTAACAAAAATATATTAAAATGGGATGTTGATCAAAATGGCCGATTCAAAAACAAAAGAACAACTCTTAAAACAAGGTATCCCTTCAACAGTTATTGAAGATTTAGTTAGAAAAGGAATAGATTTAACGCAATTGAGAACATTACTTGATTCTTTAGCCCCCTTTCATGATTATACTCCAAATCCATTTCCAAAAGAGAAAACAATTGAAGTTCCAATGGGTGGATTGGAAGTAACAACAGCAATTGCAGAAAAGCCGTACATCGGAACCGCAAGTTTAGCATCATGTGCAGGAATTGCAATCTATGATGCACAAAATAAAATTGGTGGTGTTGCACATGTTTTCTTTAATGAAAAGGAATCAATGACAATTTATCAGAGAGATGCACAAGGCAGGGAAATTCCATCAAGTGGCAGAAGTATTATTGTTAATAATCCTTTTTGGTATTCGCCTTTTTCACAAAATGCTAACCAATTAATAGCAATGGCAGATGCAAGAGGGGGAAGCAATTATCAATTCACTGCATTTAATATTCATCATGGTTGCAGAACAAGAAAGCAAAATGAGAAGTTAGTGGAAATTGTCGATGGAGTTATTGCAACATTACAAGCAAATAGAAAAATTACAACTGCAAGTTATAGAACTGAAACAGCATTTGTCGTAAACACAATAACTGGGCAGATTGTACCTTATTAAACTTTATTAATTTTTCAAGATGGATGAATGAAACCCTTTTTTAAACGAATCATTTTTAAACAAAAAGTAATTACTCAAGTGAAATCATGGAAGAACAACAAGTACAAACAAGAAATCTTACTGCTAATCAAATTATGTATGTAAGACGTGATGAAATATCAGTTACAGAAACTGCTAAACAAAGATACATAGGGGTGACTAATCTTTATAATGATATAGCACTTTGTATTTATGATCCTCAATCTCAAGTAGCTGGAGTTGCACGTATTTCTTTTCATTTTCAAAGAAATAGGATAGTACAAATGCCACCTTATTTTGAAATAGATTTAAGAAATGGCAGGGTTCGTCCTAAAGGTTCTTCATCTCATTCAGAAATAAATAAAATAAATGAAAAGATAAGACAATTTGCTTACCGTCTTTCAAACAATAATCATTTTAGAGCTGGGCAGAACTACCAATGTTTTGGTTTTAATATACATTCTAATTCTTATGCAACACTTGAAAGAACTCTAGGGAATAATAAAATTGAATATAAACGAAATACAGAGTTTGTTTTTGATACGCAAACTGGCTTATTTATACCCTACTAATTTATAAAGGGGAACGAATTATTAACTAAAAAAGAAGTAAAAAGTAAAAGAAAATCGTGGATATTAAGATCCGAATACAGAAAACGTATATGTATAACATATATAGTACAATCGCAAATGTGGCTCTTAATATTATGCAGCAATTGTTGCAGGAAGAAAAGGACACTTTGCAAAAAATGTTTTGTCTTTTTCTCTAGAAACGCAAATAATTTGCGCTGAATACAATATGAAATTACGATTTCAACAAGTTCAGCTATAATTGAATCTTTTACTTGGAAAACCTATGGAGGAATTAGGAAAATGAAAATACAAGAATTAAATATAAACAGTAATTTATTGAAAGCAGTAAATGATCTAGGCTTCACAGAAGCAACAGGAATTCAAGCAAAATGTATTCCAGAAATTTTAGCAGGAAAAGATGTCTTCGGTCAATCATCAACAGGCTCAGGAAAAACTGCAGCATTTGGATTGCCGATATTGCAAATGATCCAACCAAATAAAACAATGCAAGTATTAATCTTAACACCAACGCGAGAGTTATGCGTTCAAGTAACTGATTCAATGCGGGACTTTGCAAAGTACTCTCATCTTAAAATAATTAGTATTTATGGTGGAGTAAGCATTCAAAATCAATTCAATCTTATTCCAACTGCAGACATTATCGTTGCAACTCCTGGAAGAGTTCTCGACCATTTGGAGAGAAAAACAATCAATTTACACAATGTAAAATTCTTTGTTTTAGACGAAGCAGATAAAATGTTTGACATGGGTATGGCAGAAGATGTTGAAAGAATTATTCGACACTTGCCAAAAGAAAGGCAAACATTATTGTTTAGTGCAACACTTGCGCAAACAGTAAAACATATTGTTATGAAACACATGAACAAACCAGTAATGATACAAAGTGATTTATACGTCGACAAAAGTTTGCTCAAACAATGCTACTATGATATTGAAAATCATGAAAAATTTTCAATACTGATGCATTTATTGACTGAAAACTCAAAAGGATTATCAATCGTTTTCTGTGCAACAAGAAGACAAGCAAATGCAGTTGGAAGAAACTTGCAAAAGCAAGGCGTTAAGTCAATGTCAATCCACGGTGGTTTAAATCAAAACCAGCGATTGCGAGCATTACAAGCATTACGTGATGAACATATTAATGTGTTAGTTGCAACGGATGTTGCAGCGCGAGGTCTAGATATTAAAAACGTGCATTATATCTACAATTATGACGTCTCAAAAACGTCAGAAGAATACGTCCACAGAATTGGAAGAACAGCTCGTGCTGGTGAAGAAGGAAATGCAATTACTCTTTTAACGAGCCATGATCACGATAACTTCGGAAGAATCTTACGAGATCATACGTTAAAAATCGAAAGAAAAGAAAAGCCAGCATTCGCTAAAGTCTTTTTCACAGCAGGTGGAGACGATGGTAGTGATGGAGGCAGACGGCCTTCCCGATTTGGCGGTTCACGAGGAGGCTCACGAGTGGGATACGGAGGAAACTCACGATCTTCACGAGGAGGTTCCCGGGGAGATAGTAGATCAAGCTATGGCGGAAGTTCACGAAGTAGTTCTGGCAGCTATGGTGGCAGTTCCAGCAGAAGCAATTATGGTGCAGCTTCTCGAAGTCGTTTTAATGACAGTTCGTCAGGAAATAGTTCTGAAGGAAGCAGCTATGGCAGTTCCCGAAGCAGTGGAAATAGTCATGGAAGTCATGGCCGATACTCGCAGAATCGTCGATAATTGTCATCGATAATTTTTTTCAATTTTTTATTTTTTAAATTATTATTATTATTTTAATTATTTTCTAATCTGCTTTTTTTAAATCCATTATCTACTATTCATTTTCATCATTAAGATATCACCGCCATAAAGAATATTTTCTGGTCAATTCACTAACGGTAACCCAATCGCCAAATAACACAATCCCAAAATAAATTTGATCTGATTCTTTTGTTTGCAAGGAGCGAGCAAGTTGCTCTTCAAACGTTCCTTCTGTCATATTCTGAGTAAAATCAACAAATTGAATCCCTTCTCCTTTCAATTTCCATCGTAATTCATGCAGTTTTGTATTATTTGTTTTAAGAATAATAAATGGGATCTCAGAAATATTTTGATGATCTTCATCAACATCCTTATAATTCGTCATTCGAAGTTCTTCTTTGTTTGCAATGCTCTGCCCAAGCCCAAGACTCATATGGGCAAGAGCATTCATCAGTTTCCCTTGATCTATCTTCTCATTGAGTACTGCTATTAATTTTTGTTTAAATTCTACCATCAAAAAAAGAAGTATTCACTCTTATAATTAACTTAAGTAGACTATAGTCTATTCTATTTTCTGTCGAAGAAAATAACTTTCAATAATCTTATTTTCAGCTTTTCGTAAATGAGACAGAAATACAGTTTTTGGTATTTTCACAAGTCTGCATATATCGGTAATCGATTTTTTCCTTGGCCACTCAAAATAACCAAAATGTTTTGCAGTGAGTAAAATTTCTTGCTGTTTTATTGTGAGTAAAGAATCAATAGAATCTTCTTTTATAAAATTAATTTTGAGAGGATACTTTTTTTTAAGTTTATTGTAAACTGTTGTAAAGTTCTTCCGATCAGCAGTGCCAAGTGTCCATATTTCATATTTACCTTGAAACTGTGTTGCAGCAAGAGGAAAGCAATGATTCTGAAAAAATATATTTGAAAATTGTTCATGTTTTTTATCTTGTTTTGTAATCGTTCTAATATGTATTTTTTTCACATCTTTACTGAGTACTTCAACTTTCAATACATCTTTTCTTTTTTTAAAATAGGTAATTATTGTATCAAACAAATCAGTTTTCCAGTATTGAGAACTTTTAGTTACAAATTCACAGTTTATGTCATGCATGAGCTAGGAAAAACTATTTTTAGAGATGGACATATCTCATCATCAGGTTTTTTATTTAATGTTGATTTAGAAAAATCTCTTCTTGAATATTTTGTAGATAATGCAATAAAAGGAATTTCTCTTATTCACAGTGAGAGAGGAAGAGATATTTCCAAAGAGATCACTGAGAAATTATTGCAGCATAATCTCTCTTTAAATGAATTATTGGATAATTATTGTCTTCTCACAACAGCAGTTAATGATGAATTATATCAAATTGATTTATCGTTCCCAAAAATGAAAGCATTAATTGCAGGTGGATTGGAAAAATTTCTTACACATGAAACAATGCGTTTAATAAAAAAAGCAGCTGTTACTCTTGCATATGAAGGTTTATTACATGAAGATTTTTTTAAAAAAATACCCTCAGGAGAAAAAATAAGAATTATCAGCAATGGCCGTGAATCAATTGCATTTCAAGAATAACCATTTTTAGAATAAGCATTCCAAGAATAATCTTTTTAAGAATAAACTTCTTTTATTTCTGCTCGATAAATTGATTTTTAATTTGTTTTAAATCACTGATCTCATCCGCTCGTCTATCATTTCGAATGCGGACGACTCTTGGAAATCGAAGTGCATAACCTGATGAATAGCTTGGTGAAACTTGTATTTCTTCAAAATGAACCTCAATCACTATTTTTGGTTTTACTTGAATGACTTTTCTTTTTTCAGAAATAATCAAAGGTTTTAATAAATCAGTCATCTGTTGAAAAGTAACGCCTTCTCCCTCTAATTCTTTAAAGCCAGTGCCAACTTTTCCAATTTCAAGGTACTCTCCATTCTCATTAATGCACGCTAAAGTAAAGCTCGTCAGCCATTCAGTGCGCTTTCCTTCGCCCCATTCTGCTGCAACAATCACAAGATCAAGGCTTTCCATTACTGGTTTTATTTTAACACCAAAACCTACACGAGAACCAGGTTTGTAAATCCCTTCTAAATTTTTCCCCATAATTCCTTCTTCGCCTGCATCAAGTGATTTATGATAAAATCTTGTTGCTTCATCATCATTATCAGTAACAATTATTTGAGATAGTACAATCGCTCGTGATTCAGGTTCAATTATTTTGCTGAGCAATGCTCTTCTCTCATGAAATGGCAAAGTAATTGTTTCTTTTCCATTATAATACATAATATCAAATACATTAAATTCAACCGGATATTCATCTGCTAATTTTTCAATATCATATTTTCGTTTAATTCGTTGTGAGATATTTTGGAATGACAAATAGGTATTTGATTTTTTATCATATCCAACAGCTTCACCATCAAGAATGACGGAATCAGCAAAAACATGTTTTTTAATTATTGTAACAACATCAGGAAATTGGAGAGTAACATTTTCAAAACTTCGAGTAAATAATTGGATTTTTTTATCATGGACATGCACTTGCAAACGAAATCCATCATATTTATACTCAAATGCAGCAGGCTTGCCAATCATTGCAAATGCTTCTTTGATGTCTTTTGCTTTTTGAAACAGCATTGGCTTGATTGGCTCTCCAATCAATAATGATATTTTATCTAATCCAAGAAATCCTTCTTTACACAAGACAACAGCAACCCTTCCCCAATCATTGCATTTGCTGTACGCATCATCAACAATTTCTACAAAAAAGTTAAAAACCTCTCGAGAAACATCTTTTTGTTCTTTTTTTCCATCACTATTGACCGAGATAAAACCATATTCTCCAATATCATCTTGATGATTTTGATGATTTTTAAAATCCTGAGAAAACTGCTGTTTATCAAAATTTTCAATAACAAATGTTTTTCCTTTTCCAAGCAATAAATATTCTTTCGTAATTTCCCCTAAATCTAATTCTTGAAGTTTTGGGAGATAAGCATAAACAAGTGCATCCCGTAAAACCCCATCTCCAACGCCAATCCGCAAATCACCAAGCACATTTCGCACAATATATTTCGCTTCGAGTCCAGTCGCGCTCGTTAACAATTCAGCAATTATTTTTGCTTTATTATCGACGCTGCCAGTACCTTCAAGTGAAGCAAGTTTTTGTAAATTAAGATAAACTTTTTTAATGAGTAATGCATTTGAAAATAATGTTGCTTGCTTTTTTTTTGCAATTGTTTGCTCTGCAACGAGTCCAAGATCGCCGACATTTTTCCAGCGTGTTTCAAGTTCTTCAAGTGACAACCCTGTAGCAACTTGCAAGGCTTTAAGCACTAATCGATCGGCAACACCCAGTTTTCGTTCATCCCAAATCGGATATACAATCCCTTGCAAAAGAAGCATTGTCATTTCTAATTCTTCAGCTTTTGTCCTTTGTAATAATTTTGCAACAAGTAATATCTTCTGAAGTCTTTTAGAATTATTTTCTAGCTCTTGATAAGTTTCTGCTAAGAGGGAATATTGCATTAATCACAAAAGGGGGTGGTAATTTATATGTGTTATCTTATTCATAGTATTTTTTGAATGAACAAAGTGAATTCGAAAATACTAATCCAAAAACAATTTAAACTCAGCAAAACCCCTTTTCTCAAAAAAGGGGTTTTGCATATGAACGAATATCTTGATGTTGTTAAAACAGTGCTTGAAAAAGGGCAGTTAAAACATAACCGCACAGGAATTGATACACTTTCTTATTTTGGTGCTTATTATAAAATAGATTTAGCAAAAGGTTTTCCATTATTAACAACAAAAAAAGTGAATTTTTCTGCAGTCATTCATGAATTGTTATGGTTTTTATCAGGAGAAACACACATTCGTGATTTAAAGCAAAAAACAAAAATATGGGATTCATGGACTTCTGAACAAAAAAATTGGAGCCTTGGACAAACCTACGGTTATCAATGGGTAAAGTGGGAGCAGTATGTTGAAGATCCAATCACAAAAAAAATCACCTTAAATCACATTAATCAATTGCAAACAGTAATTAATGATCTTAAAACAAATCCTTACAGCAGAAGAATGGTTGTTTCTGCATGGAACCCATCTGATTTTTATCGTGCAGATAATGATCCGAAAAAAACAGTGCAACCTTCTGCCTGCCACACGATGTTTATGTTTTTTGTTTCACCAGATAAAAAGCTCTCATGTCACCTTACGCAGCGATCTGGAGACGTAATGCTCGGCATTCCATTCAATCTTGCCTCCTACGCATTGCTCACGCAAATGCTCGCGCAAGAATGCAATTTACAATTAGGAGAATTCTCCCATTACATTAATGATTGCCATATCTACATGAATCATATCGAGGGTGCAAAATTACAAATTACTCGAGAGCCAAGGCAATTGCCTAAATTAATGATTGCAAAAAAACCATTTTGGGATTTAAAATTTGAAGATATAACTGTAGCTGATTATACGCCGCATGAGGCAATTAAATTTCCAATTGCAGTATAAAGAATTTAACAAGGTATAACGAATGCAAACAATCATCATCGCAGCAGTTGCAAAAAACA
>Ga0209515_10001309_pt1 | contig 42192 bp, 40 predicted proteins | sample Subgroupgradi54m_FD_187454 | JGI IMG/M metagenome (GOLD analysis project Ga0209515, IMG submission 187454) | Subsurface groundwater microbial communities from S. Glens Falls, New York, USA - GMW60B uncontaminated upgradient, 5.4 m (SPAdes)... ... | reverse complement strand
GTTGATCGACATGACGCATCTCCTCGTCCAGTGATGCGTCCATCCTCCCAGGCGGGTAGCTCACCACGTGAGCCTGCTGAGCTTGGGGGCTAATCAGGAGAACTTTTGAACGACCCTTGCACGACCCGCATGGATGCTGCACGGATTTCAGGAATTTCGGAATATGAAATATGAAGTGACGTGGGAACCCGCGTGGTTGCTGGCGCGGGCATCCGGACTGTCACGCCGGGGGTCGCGGGTTCGAGCCCCGTCCACTCCGCCAACACATAAGGAAAACGGGCCTTCGCGGCCCGTTTTTTCTTCCTACCCCCCTTTGCACCCCCCTTGCGTGAGCGCCGGGTCAGGTCGCGACAAGAGGGGGCAGGCTCACCCGTTCACGCGGCGTTCGACCTCTTCGATTCTTGCAAGCACGGCATCGAGTGGCGGCACGCCGCCGAAGATCATCCCGGACATGGCGACATAGTCGGCGCGCAGCGCGTCGCGCATGGCGGTCGTCGGTGTCAGCGTGAATGTGCCATGAGCCGCCGTCGTCAGGCCGAGGTCGGCGCTGCCGAAGAAGAGCCGCGCATGAGTCGCGCAATTCGCTGCGAGGGCACGATTGCCGAGCCACTGCGCTGCCCGTTCGTCGCGCATGAGCTGATGAACGTCGTAGTAGTGCCGCGAGACCCGCTGGCCGCCGTGGCGCAGGACACCGCGCCGGTCATGCCACTGCCGCAGGCCGTGGAGGATGATGATCTTGTCCCAGAACGTCCGTTCGGCCTCAACGGTGATGACGTTGTCAACGCGAAGATCACGATCAGGAAGATCAGCAGCGATATACGGCGTCACTGAGGCAGCCGTATGCGGATCGAGGGCTGACTTCGCGCCAGCTTCGATCTTGACGGCGGAGCGGATGTAGTCGTCGGTCCGCGCCGTCGCAGCCGGATACCAGACGACGAGAACCCGGGCGAGGTGTGGCCGATGCTCCTGCGCCGCAATGACAAAGCCATCCTCAAGGAATACAACGAACTCTGGGACAAGGTCTGGTGGAACCGACACCAGAACTGGTTGTACAAGCTCTCGACCGGCGAAGAGAAATTGACGCCCGACCAAGAGCCGATCCTGGCACAAGCGAAGAAGGCCGCGCGGCGCATCGAACGCAAGTACGGCAAGAAGAACCTCGGCTGGGACGATTTCGAATGGGGTCTGCTCAGCGGCAGGATGTCCGCGCTTTCATGGGTGATGGGGAGCGAATGGGACGAGTCGCTTGACACATGACCCAAGACCAACCGCTACGAGAGCAAGTCAGCAGATCGATCATCCTGATCGGGGCTTTCACGCTGTCGTTTCGGACAGAGCACGCCATACCGTCGTCTTGCCGACCTCCATCTTGCTGGCTATGGCGGCCATAGAAAGCCGCTCTGATCGCGCTAGAAAGCGCACATAGGCCACGTCGTCATCGTCCATGCGGCGTGGCCGCCCCGGCTTGCGGCCCTTGCGCCGCGCTGCCTGCATTCCTGCCTTCGTGCGCTCGGAAATCATCTTCCGCTCGAACTCGGCGAACGCGCCGGTCACCTGATAGATGAACTTGCCTGCCGGTGTCGTCGTGTCGATGCTGTCGGAGAGCGAGCAGAAGCCGATGCCACGCCGTTCCAGCGTGCTCAGGATGGTCAGCAGGTCCTGAAGCGAGCGGCCCAGCCGGTCAAGCTTCCACACCAGCAGCACATCGCCGCGCCGCAGGACGCGCAACGCCGACCGCAGGGCAGGGCGGCTGCTGCTCGCGCCGGAAATCTTCTCTTCATAGATGCGGCCACATCCCGCCGTATGCAGCGCGTCGCGCTGCAAGTCGAGATGCTGATCTTCGGTCGATACCCGTGCGTATCCGATCTTCATGGCGCTGCCTTTCCCGCAGGCAGCTACCACATCCAAACCAAGGGTCACACAGCCGCACGTCTGTTCCGCAAAGGAACCTTTGTGGACTCTACGCAAGAGCATCCCAAAGAGTCAATCGGCACCTGCATTCCGCACGCAACTGCATGCGGGCAGCACCCCGTTCCAGAAGGGTTCGTTTCTGGAACGCCGATCATGTCATCACGATTTTCCCTCCTCGTGCTTTTCCTCTTCACCCTCGCGACCCCTGCATTCGCCGCCGACATCGGCTTCTGCGCCACGCCCGAGGCTATGACAGCAACCCTCAAGGCCGAGGATCAGCGTTCTATCGTGTCAGCGCAGATCATCACTGCGGACAAGCACTTGTTCGGCCTGATCGTCACCATGAGCGCCGACCGCAAGACCGGCTACATCATCAGGGCCGATCAGCCGCTTGGCGACCGCGCTTCGCAGCTCTGCGTCTACAAACGCATGGCGAATATTCGCCTCTTCGACGCGCGGAAGCCCGGCGTGGACCCTGCCGTCCTGCTCAAAGCGCCGGAGGCAGATGCGACGAAACATTGCGATGAACTGGTCAGAGCCGGGGAAGTTCCCAAGGGGCTATGCAGCTCCCTCAATACCAGCATCCGCGACGCTGAGCCGCTGGGCCAGCGCGTTGCGCTGCAAGGCTTTGCCGTGGCAAAGGGAGGAGACGGCCTCTACAAACCGAACGGGACGCTGATCACCGTGTCGGGCAACGTGGGCGGCAGCATTCGTGACAACAATGATCATCCCGCCAGCGGCATCCTTGGCTTCGTCTACGCCACGTCCCTGCCAGACGGCGCGACGTATCAGAATGCCACGCTGGTCTACGTCGAATACACGCCGTATGGACGGAGCCTGCTGGACTGAAGAGGTCTAGAGATCGAGGCCGGTTGCCTTGACGGCGAGGGCCACCGGAGCGGACGGTTTTTGCGACCCGGCTTTGCCTGCGGGAGGCCCGGACTGGAACATCGCGTAGTCGTCCAGCACGCTGGGCGACACGGTGCGCACTGAAGACGCCTCTGCTGAAGGATTCGGCTCAGCCGCCAAGTCCTTATGGGATTTGGCCGTCGCATCATCCATCGCCTTGCCGACGCGCGAGCGGTCGCCGGTCGTTTCTTCACGGTCTTCCTCGGCGGTGATTACTCCGCGACCGCGCTTGTCTTCGAGTTCGACCTTGCGGCGCATCCAGCGTTTGAAGTCTTCCTGCTGGTCTTCGCCGATCTGCCCCAGAGCAACAGCCCGTTTCGCATAGGCCTCATCGTTGTCGATCACGCGCTTGCGCGCGTCCTGCGCTTCGGCGTTCGTCATCTGGACGCCGCCGACAACCGTGTTTTGCTTGTTCCATTCCGCGAGGTGCGCCAACTCACGCGCTTCCTGAGCTTCGCGCTCGTCGCGTTTCTGCTTCGCATTCTCGTAGAGCGCAAGGGCGTCCTGGGCAATTGCCATCCGGCCAACCCACCGCGCCCCGACGATGGCCTTCTGACCGTGAAGAATGGATGTGGTGTCTGTGGGATCGAAGTCGTCAGAACTCGGGGCGTCAAATTCCGCCGAAATCGGCTGTTCGCTATCTCGAACAGCCGGAGGCAATGCCGCCTCGGCATTGCCTTTCAAGGGTTCGTGATCGGGCTTTGCGTCTGTCAATCTATTCCCATAAGGCCGTTGGCTGCATGCAGTGCACGCAGGCTCTTGTTGCTCATGCAACCTTTACTAGAAACAGCTTATGGAATCAAGGTTAATTATTGGTTAACCATCGACCGAGGCGCTGAACATCAGCACGTTCTAATGTTCGATCGCCCCGCCACTTTTGCCGCTCGCGTACGCCCAGGCAGGCGCGTCCGTGCGCTCGAAGAACTTGCCGCTGCGAACGGCTTTCACGCGGTAGCGGCAGACCCACAGGAACGCCTGGCACAGCGGCATCTGGCAGGCATCGGTCATGAAGCCCGCCGCCCCATCGAGCGAATACACCCCGGCCTCATCGAACAGGGCAGGGTAGGCCCGGCGCTCTTCGTCGCGGTACGGCGCGAACGCGCCGTCGCTGATGCCAGCCATATCGGTGTAGCGCGCATGGGCCCAGGCAAGCGCCCTGAGCAGTCGAACGTCAAGTCCGTATCTCCGCGCGTCCGCAGCATCCATCAGCTTCCAGGACCGCTCGACCGCTTCGAGGCCGTAGATCTCATGAATCGGAGCCGGTACGCTGCGTCCCTTGATGACCAGCGTGCGGTATTTCGCGAAGGCGCGCGGTGACTGCAGCTCTGCCGGAAGCCGGGGCCCGTTCATGCAGCCTCCCTCCGGTCGATGCCGACGCTGTTGCGGCAGCGCTCCTGTTCGCGCTCCTCCCAAGCCTCGACCTCATCCGCGTCCCAGAGATTGCAACTGCCCTGATGGCGGATACGCGGTTGAGGGAACGGATTCGATGCCCGCTCCATGCGGCGGAACAACGTGCGGCTGGAGCAGCGGAAGCGCTGGCACAGATCGCGGGTTGAGTGATAGGCCCGTGTCATCGTCAATCTCCATCTGACGGATTGACTCTACGGGGGCCGCGCACAGGTCCTCCACGCGGTTTCCTCGCGCTCGCCTGCGCCGCATACCGCCGCAACCAGAGAGCGTGTTGTTAACGCAATCTCAACCACTTGCGGGCAATTCTTAACCCTTACGCTGCACTGCAGAAAACGAGGGGAACTATGCAGATCACGATCAAAGGCGAGATGAAACTGTCCGAGCTGAGACAGGCGCTCTACGAAAAACTTGGGGAGCTGGAAGAGGACTTCTCGATCGTCTACTCGAAGGGCGCGACGCTCTACGTCAACCCGACAAACGGGGAGGGCGACACGGTGGTGGCGCGGCGGGGCGACGGCAAAGTCATCAAGCAATTGCTCAGCAACGGCCCGTATCGCAGCCACGCTGACGAACTCAAACTCTAACGAACGAGGACACCACTATGCCAAACTTCATCGGACTAGAAGAGGCGCGTGCAACGCTGGCCGAGATCGGCATCGAGCTGACTGAGCGGCAGCTCAAACGGGCTGCCGATCCCGATGCCAACGGCAAGCGCAAGCTGCCGTTCTTTGTCGATCCCATCGAGAGACGATTGAAGATCGACAAGGGCACTCTTCTGGAAATCTACACGCGCTGCCAGGTCAACGCCGAAAACAGCGCCCGCATCAATCCGGCGAGCTTGCGCAATTCTGTTGATCGCGCCCCCTGAGTCTGTTATCCAGAATCATGTCCGACATCAGGAAGCGAACGGGAGCGAAAGGCACGACGTACCAGGTCCGGTACGCCGATCCGTCTTCGAAGACGGGCTATTCGTACAAGACCTTCAGTTCAGCGAAGGAGGCGCGCGCCTTCCGGGACAGCTCGGCAATGCAAGCGGATACGCCCTCGCAGCAAGGCGACGTTTTGAGCGTCAACGAAGCCGTACAGGCGTGGCTCGACATCTGCGAAAAGGAAGGCCTGAACGGGCGCGAACCCGTCACGCAATACTCCCTCGAAAACTACGAGTACCGCGCGGGCTTCATCACCAGCTATGCGTGGACGAAGCCGCTGCATGCGCTGACTGCGCCGGACGTTGTTGAGTTTCGGTCATGGCTGCTGCGCCGCGACCTGAGCCGCGATCTCGTCCGCAAGGTTCTCGCGTCGTTCCAGTCGATGGTCAAGGAGATGTCCATACGCGGGCGCATCGCCAGCAATGTCGCCGCAGGCATCAGCCTCCGAAATGACTCACGCTACGACGAACCTGTTGTCATCCCGAGCAGGGATGACGTTCGCGCGCTGCTCAAGGCCGCTGACGATCTTTGCAACGTCAAGAACCAGACAGTGGCAAAGCCCTGGCAGCGGTATCGTCCGATGCTCTATCTGGCCGTGGACTCCGGCATGCGTCCGCAGGAATACATCGCCGCAGGGAAGTCGGCGCTTGAGCCCCGAGGCATTCGCGTGGAACGCGCGGTCGAGGGCGACGGACGCAAGATATCGGTGCCGAAGACACCCGCGGGAAGGCGCTTCATTGACCTCAGTGCCGGGACGCTGGATATGGTCCGCCACTACGCGGAAAACATCGCGCTGCCGAACGACCATGACCTCATCTTCCCCGACAAATCCGGCGGTTGCCGTAGAAAGCGCGTGCTGTCCCCGCGTGGCACATCCCGCATGAAGTCTTCAGAGAACTTGTCCATGACATCGACCTTGAGAGTGTTGAACACCGTCCCAGCCTGTCATGCCCCCGTATGCATCCTCCACGCGCTTTCCTCGCCACGGGGAAGGCGCGTCAATGGTCAGGTATAGAAGGCGAGCTGATCCAGCGTCAGGATCGCCTGCAGGGCCCTCGGCATGGTGTAGCTGTCCTGTGCCGCAGCCCCATGGCCGACCGCATGCCGGGAGCCCGCTGTGCCGGTCTGGGCGACAGGGTCGAAGTTCACGAAAGTGTGGGCCTCAAGATACTGCGCAAAGGCCGCCGGGAAGAGCAACGTGTTTGGTCCACCGGCTTTCTGTTCGGCGGACGCTTTGGCGAAGGCGAGCAGGGCTTTCAGCTTCGCGCCCTGTCCGCCATTCGCCGCCCGGTGCGCATCGTTCAGAACGCCCTCGATCTCGGTCAGAAGGATCTTGATGACGGCGACCGGCTCTTTCTTTGCGAAGGCGTCGATCGCAGCCTTCAGCAACGACGCCTTCGCCGCAAAATGGGGCTTGGCAATCCAGCGCTCGTAGATGCGAGCCAGACGCGCCTCATCGAACTTGGCAAGGATTGCGCCCTCGATCTCGGCCACATCAAATCCGGCCTCGCAATGGCGCAGAAGATCCTTGAACTCCGCAGTGATGATCTCCGCAAAAGGAAACCAGCCGGACGCCACCAGCCGGTCGAACAGCACCGGATCGCCGAGGGCTTCATACAGGTGGCGGTAGCGCAGTTCCCGGTACAGCGTGCCGAGGGTGGTGGTGAAGGCCTCGACATCCAGCTTGCCGCCCGGATTGAAGTCAAAAGCGAGCGCAAAACGCCAGTCCCGCCTGAAGATACACACGACTTTGTCGGTTGCTTCGAGGTTGACGCACGGGAAGCCCATCCCGGTCACGTCGGTGATGTCGTTCTCGAACACGGCGGTTCCGGCGGCGACATTGCGTTTGACAGCACAGCGAACACTAACCGCCGCCGTGTCGAGCCACAGCTCCGCCGTCTTGTCCGCCTTGTAGACCAGCAGCACCGTATCGGCGCGGCTAAGACGGACAGCACTGCCCGCCTGTTCTGCCATGTGATTGACAACTCCGGCGAGGTTTTCGACGAGCCGGTGAAAGAGGGGTTCGTCGGAGGTCAGGGCCAGTTGCGTCCATACCTTGGCGGTCTGTCCACCGTGTACCGATTCCGCCATGAAGCCCGCCATCGCCTCGACGTTGGCAAACCGGAGCGGCTCACCCATGTTGCGAACGCTGCCGACGATCCGTGATGGTTCGCTCTTGTTGTCGGGCGCTTGAGGCTGCCCTTGTGGTTCTGCCATGGTCGTCCTCCCTGTGTGTTACCGATGACGATGGCATTGTGGTTGGCCGCATGCCAGTCCCGGATGTTGCAGGCGAGATTTCTCTTCCCCCCGCGAGGCTGCGATGCTATGCATACGCCCGTGAGCTGCTAAGGATTCCTTTACCAGCCTCCCCCCAAGCTAGATCCAGAGATGGCGACCGAAGGGAGCCACAAGGTGTGCGTGGTAGTACCACGCCAACCTTGCCGGGTGGACTTCCAGTCCCCCGCGGACCCCCCTCGGGCCAACGTTTCGACGTTGCATCTCGACCAAGGAGCCTTCGTGCTCCTTGGGACCATGAGCAAGGGCTGTCGCGCCCCTTGCGACCACGACCAGGCGGCCTTCGTGCCCCTGGACCCAGACCGGTGTTTCGGCACCGGCTTCGACCAAAGGGAGATGTCGGCTCTCCCTTGTGGATGCCCATCGACCAGCGTTACGCGACGCTGGACCCGCGAGGAAACCGCGTGGAGACCTGGCGAGCCGTCCGCCTACCGTGAGGAGCATGCCGAGGAAGAGACGCCACGCCCCGCTTTCGTATCGCCCGCCCGAACGGCTGCGGCAGGAGTTTCACGACCGCGTGCTGAACTCGGGGCTGACCGTCAACGCCTTCATCACCCGCGCGGTGTTCGGCCTCGCAGCGCCACGCGCCCGCCGGGCATCGCCTCTTGATCAGCAGATGGCGGCCATGCTCCTGTCTCAGGCCGCCCGTATCAGCGACCGGCTCGGCCAGTTCAATGGCGTGGCTGGCGGCGTGGCTGAGGCGGCGCAGGACGACTTGCTGAAAGCCTGCCATGACGAACTCTCGGCCATCCGTACCTGCCTCATGGCGGCGCTGGGGAGAGAACGATGATCCCTTTCGCATCCCAGCGCGGCGGCGGGCAGGATCTCGCTACCCATCTGCAAAACAGCTACGACAACGAGATCGTGGAGGTCTGCGCCGTACGCGGAGCGATCGCCAAGGACTTGCACGGGGCGTTCGCAGAATGGGATGTCCAGGCCAGGACGCTGATGGTCCACAGTCCGGCCTTCAGATCAAGCTCGGGCCATGTTGCACCGGTCGCCTCGCCGGTGCGGCAGGCCGTCCTGATCGTGAACTCAAGCGCCATCGCCGCCATGCCGGGCCGTTTGCGCAGCAGGGTCATGAACTCCGGCATGCGGGCATAGGGCAGGGCGGCAAGGTTCTCGACCTTGGTGATCTTCTGCGGCGCGGGCATCACTGCTTCCAGGTGGCCGCGCCACGCCGCCGGGTTGTCGCCCGTGCGGTAGCCATGCACCTTGGCCCAGTCAAGGACTGTCTCGATGCGCTGGCGAAGACGCGAGGCCGTCTCTGTTTTCGTCGTCCAGATCGGATCGAGGCATTTGCGTACAAGCCCCGTGTCAATCACGCGCACATCGAGCTTGCCGATATGCGGATAGGCATAGGCTTCGAGCGTGTTGGTCCACTGCGCCGCGTGCTTGGCGTTCTTCCACTCGGGCCGCTTGTCCTCGATGCAGCGTTCGGCGCAGTGCCGGAACGTCACAGCCTTGGCAAGCGCGGCGCGGCGTTCGCCGATCAGCGACTTGCGGACCTCGATCGGATCGTCGCCGGACAGGAGCTGCATGTGGCACTCAAGAGCCCGCGCCCTTGCATCGGCCAGCGAAACCAGGTTGAACGGGCCAAGGCCCATCTCGCGTTTCTTGCCCGCGAGCTGGTAGCGGAAGAGCCAGCTTTTCGCGCCCGTGCCGGTCACTTGCAGGAACAGGTTGCCGCCGTCCGAGTAGTAGCCGGGATCGCTCAGCCGGGTGATTTCCGGCGCGCGCAGTTTTTTCGTCGTACGCATGGGAAGAGGGGCGTTCCGCCGCAGTTTTCTACCCCCCAGTCTACCCCCCTTTGATCTCAAAGAGTCGGGTCGCGACAGGTGCGGTCAAGTGACCCCGGCGAGGCCGTTTTGCCTCGTAGAGGCGCGTGAAGTGTCACGGCTTGACCTGGCCTGACTTAGGCGGACGACGGACGTCCACTCCGCCAACAATTTGCGATTTGGAATCAAAGACTTAGGCACCTTCGGGTGCCTATTTTTTTGGAACGGGGTTGAGCAACCGGGAACGAACGCTTCAGTCGAAAGCTTCGGTGGCAGCCTGCACGCCTTCTATCAATGCCGTCAGGCCCGACCCACCCACGATGATTCCAACAGGCACGGCCCAGGTGGCAAAAGTGCGCAGCACTGCGCTGCGGTCCGCATGCGCCAGCAGTTCTTCGAAGGCGAGCAGAGTCGCGTGCGCAAAGGGCGCCGGCACCTGGCGCACGTCTGCCAGCCAGTCAGGTTGTTCCGCGCACTTCTTGCGCACCGCCCGCAGCCAAAGGTCGAGGAACGCAGCTGCCTCGTGGGCGACCAGTTTCGGCATGAGAAGCCTGAGGGCGTTGAGGCCCAGGTCGTAGTGGTCTTCACAGCGTTGACGAATCAAGCTCAGCTGCACTTTGCGCTCCAGCTCGCCGCACAGGGGCAGCAGCCAAACCGTGTACTGCGGATCGTCAGCGTCTGCATCACTGAGAGCCGCACGCGCCCATGCGTGCCACGCCTCGCGCTCTTGTACCGGGCCCTGCGCGGCCAACAGGCAGGCACCCGGAAATCGTTTGACCGACAGCCGATGCCCCGTCCTGATCAGCTTGGCCATGCGCGCATGCAACGCTGCTGCCAAGTCGGCCGGCAGATCGTCGATGACTTGCAGGACATCCGCGTAGTGGCCATCGTCCACCATCAGCTCCAGCGCACGAGCCAGCTGACCGGCTGGCATCACATTGCCCAGCAGGTGCCTGTGCTCGACAGTCGCGTACACCCAACTACCGAAAAAGAAATTGCTCCGGCGCTTGATGGCGGCCCATAGCGCTTCGGGTGGGGTTGAGCCCGGTCGCGCGAGCAGCAAGGCGTCGTTGCCGCCAGCCAACCACGCGAGGTTCGGGCCAAAGACTTCGTCCCAGCGCGATTTGTCGATCTGGTCGAGCAGGTCGATGCGCGCGGCGGCAGGGGCGGCCTCGGGGCAGGCCCGGCGCAAGGCATCCAAATCTCCTGCCAGGGCTTGAGGGTCGGTGGCCGACCCATTGCGCAGTCGCAAGCTGCAGAGCGCGAGGCGCGCATCGGCTTCGTCACCGATATGCCGTTGCATCGCCCGCACTTGCTGCAGTTGTTGGGTTGACAAGCGCGATGCCAGCTGCGCGAGGGCGCGCCAGCGCCCGGGCGCCGACGATTGCACCAGGGCATCAAAACAGCGGTCGACTGAAGCAACGTCCAGCACGTCGGCAGCTTGCCCAAGGTACCTCGTCTGCAGGGATTCACCGCTGGTCATCTTCAACAGCGTGTCCACCGCCAATTGGCGCGCCAGGTTGGCAATGTCGGAACCGGCGGTGGCTCTGGCAAAGCGCGTGAGCGTTTCGGCTTTGACGTATTCGTTGTTGTAGTCGGCGTGAAAGCGCGTCAGTTGCGTTCGCGCCTCATCCTCGCGGCCGCATGCCTGCAGCCAAGGCAAAACCAGGCACAGGCCGGAAATGCGATGGCTTTGGTATTTGTCCAGCTGCGTCGTGGCGTGCACACGCTGCCAGCAGCTGTCGCGTTCGGCCGGCGTCAAACATGCGAATACATAGGGCAAACCAGCGTCGGCGATGCGGGCCGCGCGGTTGCTGGCGGCTTCGTTCCGGCGTTGCGGCGGCGCCGCCTGGTGCCCGGCCAGTTCACTGCTGCGGGACAAGGCCAACGCCACGGCCTGATCACGCAACTCCGGTTGCAGGTGCGGCATGAATGCGTCCAGGCAGTGCCAGTCGTCGGCACTGTCCACTTGCCGGAAGCACCAGTGCAAGAGCTTCTCTTGCCCGTGCAGCGACAGGCTGGACGCAACCACATCGACCGCCTCGAGCCAGTGATACATCGTGCCCGCCTCGTTCAGCGCATGCAACAACGCGTCTTGCGCTTGCTCGCGTTCGGGTGCAGGCGGCATGGCCGCCAGTACACGGGCCCAACTGGCCATCCTTTCCTTGAAGTCGCCAATCGCTTGCGCGGCGGCCAGCGCATGTTCGAGAAGCGGCTGTCTGTCTTGCGCCGGCACGCGATGCGCCAACAGCGCGAGGCCGCAGGCGCGCTCGCGGGGTGCCATCAGGTCCAATCGGCGCAGCGCATGTTCGCTGCCAAGCAGGCCATGCTGCACATAGGCCGCAAGCAGCTCGGGCTCGACACGGGCCCGCGTCTTGATGCTGGTACGCATCAGGAAGATCGACCAACGCCAAGCCTGCAACGGATCAGAGGCTTGCGCGCGGGCTTCCAGCTCGCGCCGCGCAATCTCCAGGTCAAGCGCAAGCTGGCGGCCGGTGTCGTCTTCGCGCAGGCTCAGGCGTGCCCATGAGGCGCTGGCCAGATGCATGATGTCGCTCGGCTGGACCTTGGACCTCGGGTCGGCCAGATGCAAGGCGTAGTGCCGCGCCAGGTAGCGTTCGCCAATGCCCGGCACCGCAACGCTGCGGCCCCATGCCAGATAGGCCTGGCGACCTCGCTGGACCCAACGGCCTTCTTCCGGAAACTCCTGCAACAGATGCTCTTGAAGCCTGGGATGCGCCAGCACCAGGCCATCCGCGGTTTCAATGACAAAACGCTGCAAGCCACGCAGGCGTGCCGCGCTGATGGGTGTCGTCACCCCGAACGCCTGGTTCAGCAGGTATTCGATGCCGGCGATGGGCACAGGCCCATGGGCGCAGCACAACAGCACGAGCAGGCCATCGAAGAGCTCGCTGCGGCCTTCGGCGTCCTGCCAGTACGGCCGTTGCAGGTTCACCCATTGGTTGAAATAGCTTGCAAAGCCGGGCTCGATACCCTCCAGGGATTTCCGGGCCAAGGCCAGGCTGGCCTGCGGCATGTTTGCCAGGTCATCCAGGTAGTAGCCCAGCAACATCGGGTCGCCCGCCGAGGCGCGCCACACGTCGTCGGCCAGGGTCAAGGCAGCGCGCGGCTCGCCGGTGTGAGCCAGGCAGTCGGTCACCGCCTGCACCACGGCGGCCCGACTCAGGGGGACGAGCTCGAGCACTTGGGTGGAGCGGCCACGACGCCAGCCCAACGTTTGAAGCCAGCGCTCCACAGGCTGGCTTTGTGCACCCACGCCGCGCGCGCTGACCAGCCAACGCGTGCCTGCGTGTGAGGTGCCCAGCAGTCGCGGGTCGATTGCCCATCCAGCCGCTTCGTCCAGGCCGTCGATGACAAACAAGACCTTGCGGTCTTGTTGCGCCAGTTGGTCGAGCGCATCGAGACTGATGTCGAGATAGGCGTCAGCCACTTGCGCTCGGGGCACCTCGAAGACCAGCCCGGCCAAGCGCGCCAGGCGGGTCGCGGCCATCGACCAAAACATGTCCGGCGTGCTGGTGCCGAAGCGAACGCTGATGGGCAGGAAGACCACCGCCCAGCCCAGCTTGTCGGCGCAGGGGTCTTGCAGCCAATGAAGGATCAGGCTGGACTTGCCCATCGCTGCGGCACCCGTGAGCAGGAGACGGGGTGCGCCGCGGTCATCGGCCAGCCATTCATCGAGTGCCAAGAGTTGTGCCTCCCGACCGACAAAGGCCGGTCGTGCCTGACCGCGCCCGAGGTAATGGCGCTGGATTTCCCGCAGCTGGCGCTCATGCGGCAGCTTCATCTGATAGCGCCTGCAGGCCAATTGCAGGCCCGGTTGCTGCTCGACGAACTGCGCCAGGCGCTCGCGGCATTGTTGGTATTCCTCGGTCTTGCCGCCGAGCGCGAAGGCCTCGCGCCGCGTGAGGTCCGCGAGGCCAGGCGGCAACTGCTCGCCGTGCGGCGCCGCAGCGCCGTCAAACAGCACCGGAATCACCAGCTTGCCGGCCTGCAGCGCGGACTCGATCTCTTGTCGCACGATGTCTTCGGGCAATTGCAAGCGTTGCCGACCTTGTATGTCGCTGGCCTGCAGCCACGCTTTGCCGATGAGGACGAGCACGACTTCGGCCTCGGCCAGCGCCGCCTGGATGCGCAAGCTGAAGTCGTCGCCCTCGCTGATCGACCCTCGGTCGCGGTCGAAGAAGACCGTGCCGGGGGTGAAGCGTTGGTTGAGAAACTCATGCAGGGCCCGCGCATGGCCTTGGGCGTCGTCACGCCGATAGCTGATGAAGATGCGATGAGGCATATGGCAGCCGACTGTACATTCGAGATGGCGTCAGCGCGGGGCGGCGGCCCCGCCGGCAGCTGCGTTCAGCGCGCTCGGCGGCTGTTTGCCACCGTCCAGTCGTAAGGGGTGAACCGGACTGCGTAGTCGATCGGCGCCGCCTGCGGCGCATGCCGGTTGGCGTACTCGATGAGGTTGCGGCCATGCGCAGGCACGAAGTCCTCGGGGTAGAACTTCAGGAGTTCGCTGAGCCACACCGTGCGGCCGCCGGCATCGATGCGAAAGTTCTCCGGCCGCGCGAAGAATGCCTTGGCTTCGCGCCGGAGTTGCCCGGCCAGCCCCTGCCCCGCGAACGGGACGCGCGGTAGCACCGGGCACGAGAGCGCACTGCAGTTGAGTGCGAAATGCACCTCGGGCCGGCCCATCGCACGCGCGAGCGGTCGAATCACATCGTTCTCGAAGGCGTAGAGCGACATCGGCCGTGCGCCGACGGGCAGCTTGCGATGAATGAAGAACGTCAGCTTGTGCAAGCCGGCGTGAGTCGCCGGAATGCCGCTGTCGATGACGTTGTACATCGACAGTGCGTTGTAGGCATTGATCATGTGCGCCAGCTGTTCGTCGCGGTCGGCGAAGCCGTCGAGCGGCGTGTCGGCGACGTGGCGAACATAACGATCGAGGTCGCCGCGGTCTTCGGACAGCGCCGCGAAGTCGACCTCGCCGCGGCCGTTCACGAAGCGCTCGAGGACCCGGGACCAGGCTTGGCGCGCCTCAGCCGCAGACCCCGCATCGACCGCCGGCGGCCGCACCAGCGTTGCGCAGCCGCACAAGCTCAGACACAGCACGGCGGTCCAAAGAGCCCTCGCCAGCCGGCTCATGCCGGAGTCTCCCGCCCCTGGCTGCGCCGGCGGCCCGCGAGCCACTCGTCGCGGGCACGCCCTTTGAGGAACTTGACCGGAAACTCCGGCCCGTCACCCGCTTTCAGGGCCAACGGCTGCCAAACGCCCGCGGCAGTACGCAGCGGCTGCAGCAGATAGTCGTCGCGCCGCGCGTTGTAGGCGCACATGCTCAAGGGGCCGTGCTGCGTTATCGCCATGAAGACGCAGGCGTCGATGCGCTCGCGATCGAGCGTGCAGGCGTCCATGAAGTTGTGGGTGAACAGGGTGAGCTTGTGCACCCGCGCGCGTGCCGCCCACAGGTCACGCCGGGCCTTCCACGCGAGGCTCAAGGCCCAACGCAGCGCAGCCACGCTCAACCCGGGGCGCGAGAGCGCCGCGGCGCACAGCGATCGCAACGCGCGCCACGGCGTGCCGCGGTCGATGCGCAGCGTGGCGGTCTCGCGCATGAAACGCTGGACGAAGGCGCTGTCGTCGAAGGCGTCGTAGGCACGCCCGTTGACGACCAGCATCACCGCGCTGCGGTTGCAGTCGTGGTGGCCGGCCAGCAGCACGTTGAAGCGCAGCGGCGTGCCGGCCCCGCGCTGCAGCCGCTCGGCCACGCTGTCGTTGTCGATGGCGGCTTCGCGTGCTCCCCACACGCCGCGGCCGGTGTCGGCCTGGAGCTGGAACGACGCGAAGCGCACGACATCGGCCTGGGCCTTGAAGAAGTCGACCAGCATCGGCACCTCGTCGACGTTGCCTGCATGCACCGTGGTGTTGAAGAACACGCTGATCGGAAGGCCGCGCGCACGCTCGATGTACTCGCGCCGCAGCGGGTTCAGTTCCGCTTCGCTGCGGTAGCCGGCGCGCTGCTGCGTGGTGTCGACATGGAAGGCCACATCGCTCAGGCCGGCCTGGGCGAGCCGGCTCAGAAGTTCGCGCGTTGCCTTGATGCCGTTGGTCAGCAGGGCCGGCCGCAGGCCACGTTGCGCCAGGCGCGCCACGATCGCGATCAGTTCATCGCGTCGGCGCAGCGTGGGCTCGCCGCCCGACACCTGCACGTCGGTGCCCGGCCCGTAGTGGGCATGGATCAGGTCGATGCGGCGAAACACCTCGTCGAGCGGAAAGTCGTGAACCGCCTCGGCGCTCTCACTCAGGTAACACAGCGTGCAATCGAGGTTGCAGCGCTGGGTGATTTCGAGCGACACACAGGCCACGGCCCAGCGCCGGCCGGCCATTTGCCGCGGCGACCATTGACCGGTGCGCCGCATCCGCTCGGCCATGTCGGACACGGGGTCGGTCAGCGGCGCCGCCGGCGGACGCAGGCGGTCGATCTCGTCGGCCGACAGGCGCGCGTCTTCGGCCATCGGCACGGAACTGTCGCTCATCGCGATGAGTCTAGTCCCAGCGTCGTGTTCTTACACGGGGCCGCTGCGTGCAGCGCAAGGCACGATCGTCGGCGCATCCAGAGCAGAGCGTGCCAAAGTCTCGTTTGGCGTCCCGGCGGGAAACCTTGTGCTCAAGCCGGCCGCGCTATCGCCGACAGACAGGGGGCCATGAAAGTCATCCCTGCGCTGCTGCGCCTGCTGCCTTCGACGCGGGCTGGTTTCGCTATCGCCGCCTTGATGATTCTCATCATGGGCAGCAGCCTGTTCGCCGCCACCTGGAAGGCCAGCTCCGCCTCGCAGTTGGCGCGCCTTTCGCAGGACGTGCTGCAGTCCATCGGCGACGTCGCGGTCAACCTGGCGCGCGTCCAGGCGGCGCACCGCGGCCATCTGCTGTCGGGACGCATCGACGATCTGCGCGAGCGCGACGAAGCGATCGCCCTGCTCGGGGCCGCGACGACGCACATGGCCGAGCTGACCCGCGGCGACCCGGTGCAGCACGGCAACGCGCTCCAGCTCGCAGCGCTGTTGAGCGAGCGCATCGAGCTGGCGCTGCGCCTGTCGCGCGAGCGCGGCTCGGCGGGCACGAGCCCGCAGGCGGTCCGGCTCGAAACCGGCCTCGGCGACCAGCTCGTCGCCCGCGCCTACGCCGTCAGCCAGCGGATGGAAAACGAAGAGCTGCGCCGGCTGTACCAGCGCAGCAACGACGAGCTCGAGCGGCGCGCCCTGGTGCGCCTGGTGGTCGTCGGGGCGATGCTCGTCAGCCTCAGCGTGCTCGGCTTCGCCTACCTCGGTTATGCGCGCGAGTCGGGCATGCGCGAGCGGGCGCAGCGCCAGCTGCGCGACCTGGCCGAGAACCTGCCGGTGACGGTCTACCAGTTGCGGACCGGCAGCGCGGCCGGCCCGCACTTCGAGTTCGTCAGCAACGACAGCCAGTCGCTGCACGGCGTCTCGGCGGCCGAGATGCTGCGCGAGCCGACGACCCTGTGGAACCGCATCGTCGAAGAAGACCGGGCGGTGCTCTCGGCCGCGATGAAGCGCTCGGCACACGATCTGAGTCCGCTCGACGCCGAATACCGGGCCCACTCGGCCGACGGCGGCCTGCGCTGGATCCGCAGCTGCGCGTCGCTGCGCCGCGAGCGCGACGGCAGCATCCTGTGGAACGGCTACTGGGCCGACGTCACCGAGAGCAAGCAGTTCGCACTCGCGCTGGAACGCGCCAAGGACGATGCCGACGCCGCCAACCGTGCCAAGAGCATCTTCCTCGCGACCATGAGCCACGAGATCCGCACGCCGATGAACGGCGTGATGGCGATGCTCGAGCTGCTCAGCCTGGGCCGCCTCGACCACGAACAGCGCACCATGCTCGGCACCGTGCGCGAGTCAGGGCTGTCGCTGCTGCGCATCATCGACGACGTGCTGGACTTCTCCAAGATCGAGGCCGGCGGCCTGGCGCTGAACCCGGAAGCCGCAGCCGTCGCGCAGGTGGTCGAGCGCGCGTTCCAGATCTACAGCGGCATGGCCAGCAGCAAGGGCCTGCAGCTCAGCCGCAGCATCGACCCGCGCATCGCTCCCGCCCACCGCTTCGATGCGCTGCGGCTGTCGCAGATCCTCACCAACTTCATCAGCAATGCGATCAAGTTCACGCCGCAGGGCAGCGTGCAGATCAGCGCCGAGCACGTCGACACGCAGGCCGGCCGGCAGACCTTGCGCCTGTCGGTCAAGGACAGCGGCATCGGGGTGGCCGCCGAGCACCGGGCGCAGCTGTTCCAGCCCTTCGTCCAGGCCGAGCCGGGCACGGCCCGGCGCTACGGCGGCACCGGCCTCGGGCTCGCGATCTGCTCGCGCCTGGCCGGCATGATGGACGGCACGATCGCGATGGACAGTGCCCCGGGGCACGGCACGACGCTGAGCCTGACGCTGAGCCTTCCGATCGCCGACGCGCTCGAGCTGCCGCAGGTCGGGGCCGAGCAGCGCGAAGAGGTCCTGCGAACGCGGCTGGCGGTGCGTCGCATCGCCCCCCGCGTCGACACGGCGCAGGCCGACGGCACGCTGGTGCTGGTGGTCGACGACCACCCGACCAACCGCCTCGTGTTGCTGCGCCAGGTGGCGGCGCTCGGCTACGCCGCCGAAAGTGCCGCCGACGGCGTGCAGGCGCTGCAGCTGTGGCGCTCGGGCCGCTTCGCCATCGTCCTGACCGACTGCAACATGCCCGAGATGGACGGCTACGAGCTCGCCCGCCGCATCCGCGCCGAAGAGGCGGGCAGCGGCGCGAGGCCGATGCCGATCATTGCCTGCACCGCCAACGCGCTCGACGGCGAAGCGCAGAACTGCCTGGACGCCGGCATGAACGACCATCTCGCCAAGCCGATCGCGCTCACCGACCTGATGCAATGCCTGGACCACTGGCGGCCGATGCCTGATACGCTGCCGGCCGAGTTCGATGCGCTGGGCGACGCGCGCTGCAGCAGCGACGCCGCACCGCTCGACCACGAGGCGCTGGCGGCGATCTCCGGCCGTTGCGCCGATGCCGAACGCGCGATCCTGCTCGACTTTCGCCGGGTCAACGACGGTGACGCGCTGATGCTCAGGCATGCGGTGGCGCAGGCCGACGCCCCGATGGCCACGCGCATTTCTCACCGCATCAAGGGTGCCAGCAGGATGGTCGGCGCACGCCGCCTGGCCAGCGTCTGCGAGGAGATCGAGACCTCGAGCCGCGCCGGCGACTGGGGTGCCATCGCGCAGCGCATGGCCGAGTTCCAGCTCGAAATGCAGAACCTCAACAGCTACCTCGACGCCGCCTGAGAGAAGCACGATGCCATTTGTCGATCTGCATTTCCCGGTCGCCGAAGACCATGACTTCCAGCGCCGGATCGTCGTCGGCCTGCTCAGGCGGCTCGGCGCGCGAACCGTGCACGACGCGGCCGACGGGCGGGCCGCGCTGGCGGTGCCGAGGCCTACGGCATTCGCCTGCTGAGTGGGGTCGAGAAGCCGCTGTCGCTGGCAAGCTGGCAAGCTGCGCGCGCTGGTCGAACGCCACGCCGGCGCTGCGCCCGCGGCCTGCGCGGGTGGCTCCGCCAGGGCCCGGCTTCACGCTCGAGCAGATGGACCTGAGCGTGTCGGTGAACCTGTCGCTCGCCTCGCTGCCCCGATGTGCAGCTGGCCAAGCGCGTCACCGAGATCGTGCGCGCCGAGGGCCTGGCGCCGCGCCACGTCGTGCTCGAGATCACCGACTCGGCCGCCGGCACTGACGTCTCGAAGGCGTTGGAGAACCTGGCTTGCCTGCGCGTCAAGGGCTTCGGCCTGTCGATCGACAACTACGGCACCGGCTACTCGTCGATGCAGCAGCTGTCGCGCATCGCATTCGCCGAATTGAAGATCGACCGCAACTTCGTCGCCAGCGCGGCCCACGACGAGTCGTCGCGCGTGATCCTCGCCACGAGCCTGGACATGGCGCACAAGCTGGGCATCGTGGCCGTGGCCGAAGGCGTCGAGACGCAGGCCGATTGGGACCTGCTGGTGGCACTCGGCTGCGCACAGGCGCAGGGCTACCTGATGGCCCGGCCGATGGATGGCGCGGCCTTCGAGAGCTGGCTGCGCGATACGGCTGTCGCGCTGGCAGCCTCCGTCCGCCAGGCGCTACGCAGCCGGGCCGAACGCCACATCTACCGGCGTCGGCGTGTTGACGATCGCGCCGGTCTTGTGCAGGTCGCCGTTGTGCTTGACCTCGAACACCAGGATCGTGTCGGTGTTCTGGTTCGCGACATACAGGAAGCTGCCCGACGGGTCGATGTTCATGCCGCGCGGCCACTGCCCGCCACTCGATTCCCAGCCAATGCTCTCGAGCCGGCCGTCGTCTTCGATCTCGAACTTGGCGACGCTGTTGTGGCCGCGGTTGGTGTTGTAGAGGAAACGCCCGCTCGGATGGACCCGAATCTCGGCCGTCGTGTTGTTGCCGACGAAGTGCTTGGGCAGGGTCGAGATCGTCTGCAGCCAGATCAATGCGCCGCGCAGCGCGTCGTGGCTGAACACGTCGATCGTCGAGGCCAGCTCGTTCAGCACGTAGGCGCGCTCGCGGTTCGGGTGGAACGCCATGTGGCGTGGCCCGGAGCCCGAGGCGACGTTGGCGAACGGCACCGTGTTCGCGGCGAGCGCACCGGCGCCGAGCTCGAGGTCCAGCACATTGACCTTGTCGGCGCCGAGATCGACCGCGAACACATGCTTCGCATCGAGGTCGCTGACGATCTGGTGCGCATGCGGCGCCTCCTGCCGCGCCGGGTTCGCGCCGGTGCCGTTGCCCACGCTCTGGAAGTCGGCCGTCTTCGGCCCGATCGATCCGTCGGCGAGCAGCCGGAACACCGGGCAGTTGCCCGAGGTGTAGTTGGCCGCCATCAGGTACTGCCCCGACGGGTGCACGCTCAGATGGGTCGTGTGCCTGCCGTCGGCCGAGGCCGAGTTGATGAAGCTCAACTTGCCGCTGGCGGGGTCGATCGCGTACGCGCTGACCCGCCCGGCCAGGTCTTCGTTGACCGAATAGAGCCGCGTCAGCGACGAATTGAGCGCGAGGTACGACGGGTTCGATGCCGGCACCGCCTGGACCGGCGTCAGCCCGCCGTCGCGCGGGTCCATCCTGAATACGTAGATGCCGACCGCGGTGCTGGGATGCGTGCCGCCGGGCGGCACGTCCGGCGCCGTGTAGGTGCCGACGTAGACATAGCGCGCCGGCGGGCGCTGTCGCTGGCTGCTTGTCATCAGATTGCAGCGCGGGCGCGCCACTTCCACTTCAGCAGCCCGGTCGTCAACGCGGTGCCGAACAGGACGACGGCGCAGCCGAGCACCATCGTCGGCGTCACGCCTTCGCCGAGGAACAGCCCGCCCCAGACGACGGCGAAGACCGGAACCAGGAAGGTCACCGCGATCGCGTTGGCCGGCCCGACGTTGGCGATCAGGCGGAAGTACATCACGTAGGCCACGCCGGTGCAGGCGAGGGCGAGCAAGCCCGCCGCCAGCCACGCATGCGGCGACGGCATCACGCTCGGCCACCAGACGATCGCCGGCAGCACGAGCACGCTGGCCGCCGACAACTGGCTGCCGGCCGCAAGCGCAAGCGGTGCGACACCGGCCAGGCGCTTCTTCGTGAAGTTGGCCGACCAGCCGTACAGACAGGTCGCGGTGAGGCACGCGACGACGGCCCAGCCCGAGCCACCGGGCTTGAAACTCGCCTTGTCCCAGGCCAGCCACAACACGCCGCCGAAGCCAACGGCCAGCCCTGCGATGCGCGGCGCGGTCAGCTTGTCGTTCAGCCACAGCCAGGCGATGACGGCGCCGAACAAGGGCGCGGCGGCGTTGAAGATGGCCGACAGGCCGGCCGTGATCGACAGGGCGGCATAGCTGAAGCAGAGAAAGGGCAATGCCGAATTGGTGATGCCGACGATGAGGATCGGCCGCCAGTGCTCGCGCAGCGCGGCGGTCTGTCCGCGCAACCGCAGCAAGGGCAGCAGGAACAGGCTGGCGCCGATCACCCGCACGGCAGCCAGGGCGGCCGGGCCGAACTCGGCGGCGCCCATGCGCATGAAGAGAAACGACCCGCCCCACAGCGCGGCCAACGCGAGCAGCTCAGCGAGGTGCGCGGGCTTCAATGCACTGCCCCGGCGAACGCCCCTTCGAGCTGCAGCAGCGCACGTTTGCGCGCCACGCCGCCGGCGTAACCGGTCAGGTCGCCGGCGCTGCCGATCACGCGGTGGCAGGGCACGATGACCGACAGCGGGTTGCTGCCGACCGCGCTGCCGACCGCACGCACCGCTTGCGGCGAGCCGAGCTCGCGCGCGATCTCGCCGTAGCTTCGCGTCTCGCCCGAAGCGATGCGCAACAAGGCCTGCCAGACGCTGCGCTGGAAGGCGGTGCCGTGCAGGTCCAGCGGCAGATCGAATTCGGTCGTCTTGCCTTCGAAGTAGCCGAGCAACAGCCCGGCTGCGGCGCGCAGCACCGGGTCGTCCGGGCGCTGCGGTGCGTCGAGCGGCCCCGGGTGGTGCTTCTGGCCTTCGAACCAGGCACCGGCGAGGCCTTTGGACGTGCGCGCCAGCAGCAGCGCGCCGAGCGGCGTCGCCACGCTTGTTTGCGCCGTGCACGCGGCGTGAATCGAATCGATGGCAAAGCTCATGTCGTTGTCTCCAATGTGTTCCAGAGTCGCAGCACGGCGTACGAACGCCACGGCTGCCACGCTTGTGCGATGCGGTCGGCCTCGCGTTGCGAGCTGCAGCCGAACAGCTGCTTCATCGCCTTCAGCACGGCCACGTCCTTGGGCGGAAACGCGTCGGGCCAGCTCAATGCCCGCATCGCGATGTAGTGCGCGGTCCACGGACCGATGCCGGGCAGCGCACACAGCCGTTCGATCAGCGCTTCGGGGGCAGGCCGCACGCCGCCGGCCAGTGCCAACTCGGGCCACTCGCGCGCGATCGCGACGATCGCCGCGGCGCGGTTCGCAATGATGCCGAGCTCGGCGATGCGTTCGGGCGGGCTGCGGGCGAGCAGTTCGGGCGCAGGGAAGGCGCGGTTCACGTCGTCCCACGGCGTTGCCAAGGGCGCGCCGAAACGTTCGACGACGCGCCGCGCCAGCGGGCGCGCCGCCGCCACCGTGACCTGCTGGCCGAGCACCGCGCGCACCGCGAGCTCGAAGCCGTCGATGCTGCCGGGCAGGCGCAGTCCTTCGTCGCCCGGCAGTGCCTCGAGCGCCTGCGCGATGGTTTGCGGCGCCGCGTCCAGGTCGAGCCAGCGGCGCGCTGCGGCGACCACCTTCGCGCTGGCCGGCGCGAGCTCGGGTGCGAAGCGCAAACGCACTTGCGCTGCGTTCGCGACGAACTCGGCTTCGATCCAGCCGGCCGTCTCGCCGAGCACACCGGCGCGCACCGTGCGGCGAATCCGTGTCGCTTCGACCTGCTCGACCCCGGGGATCGCGCGCTGGCTCAGAAAGCGGGTCAGCCGCGCGACGTCGTACGGCGCGCGATAGCCGAGCGTGATCGTCACCGCGTCGCCGGCCGGCAGCGGCGCATCGGCCGCGTCGCCGCGCAGCCGCGTCGGGCTCATGCGGTAACTGTCGGCAAAGGCCGCGTTGAAGCGGCGCAAGCTGTTGAAGCCGCTCGCGAGTGCGACCTGCGACATCGGCATGCAGGTGTCGGTCAGCAGATGCTTGGCCATCAGCAGGCGCCGCGTCTGCAGGTACTGCACCGGCGTCACGCCGTGCTCGGTCTGGAAGATGCGGCGCAAGTGGCGGTCGCTGACCCCGAGGTGCGACGCGAGCTCGGCGAGGCTTGTCGCTTCGCCGCTCGCCGCGCGTGCATCGAGCCACAGCGCGGCCTGGTGGGCGAGCGTGCGCGATGCGTCCATCACGGTCCACGCGAGACCCGGGCCGGGCGCGATCTCGGGCCGGCACTTCAGGCACGGCCTGAAGGCCTGCGCTTCGGCCTGGGCCGGCGTGTCGAAGAAGCGGCAGTTCTCCTGCTTCGGCGTGCGAACCCGGCAGATCGGGCGGCAGTAGATGCGGGTCGACGTGACGCCGACGAACAGCCGGCCGTCGAAGCGGGCATCGCGTGCGGTGAGCACACGGTAGGCGGCATCGTGATCGAGTGGCATGGCTTGATTATGGCCAGCCCCGGCGGCGCTACTCGCCGTTTTCGGACATGTGCCTACATGGCCTTGAACAGGTGCACATAGGCGCGGCTCACGGGCAACTCGGCGGGATGGCCGTTGACGCTGACGAACAAGCGGCTCAGCTCGTCGCGCCGCGTCCCGGCGACATGGCGCAGGTTGATGATCGTCGAGCGGTGGATCTGCCAGAACTGCTCGGGATCGAGCTGGTTCGCGAGCTCGGCGATGGGGGTTCGGATCAGGTGTTCGGCGAGCGCCGTCTGAACGCAGGTGTACTTGTCGTCGGCGCGGAAGAACAGCACGTCGTCGACTGCGACCTGGCGTGTCACGTCGCCCTGGTTCGCCCGCACGTAGCGCAAACGCGGTGCGCCCGCGGCGCCGCTCGGCAAGACACGGCGCAGCACGGCAGCGAGCCGCTCGTCGTCGGCCGACGGCGCGGCGAGCGCACGTCGGATGCGATCGATCGTCTTCGCCAGGCGTTCGGCCTTGACCGGCTTGAGCACGTAGTCGATCGCTTCCTGCTCGAAGGCCTGGACCGCGAACTCGTCGTACGCCGTGACGAACACGACCCGGGTTGCACCTTCGATCCCTTGCGCCACTTCGAGACCGGTGAGCCCCGGCATCTTGATGTCGAGGAAGGCGAGCTCGGGCTGCTCGGCCGCGATCTGCGCTGCGGCCTCGGAGCCGTTGCGTGCGATCGGCAGCAGCTCGAGCTCGGGCCAAAGTTTTTGCAACTGGTCGCGCAAGTAGGCCGCGAGATGCGGTTCGTCGTCGGCGATCAGGGCACGGGTCATGGGGTGGCCGTTTCGAAGGGAAGTTCAAGGGTTGCGAGCACGCCGGGCGACAAGGCTTCGAGCGTCAAGCGGGCCCGGTCGCCGTAGCGCGATTCGAGCCGTTCGCGCACATTCTGCAGCCCGACGCCGGTGCCGGCGCGCCGGCCGGGCTGGCGCGGTGCGTCGAGGCCGAGGCCGTCGTCGCTGACCCGCACTCGAAGCTGGCCCTCGTGCAACTCGGCGCGGATGCTCACGCGCCCGCCGGCGATCTTCGGTTCGAGCCCGTGGTGGATCGCGTTTTCGACCAGCGGCTGCAGCAGCAGCGGCGGCAGCACTGCAGTCCGTGCCGCGGGGCTCGCGTCGATGTCGTAACGCAGGCGCTCTTCCATCCGCGTGCCGAGCAGCGTGAGGTAAGCCTGCGCCATGTCGAGCTCGTCGCCGAGCGTGCTGTCGGCGCGGCGCAAGTGGGTCAGCGAAGCGCGCAGGTAGTCGATGAACGACTCCAGCATCTGCTTGGCGCGCGGCGCATCGTGGTCGATCAGGCTCACGACATTGGCGAGCGTGTTGAACAGGAAGTGCGGCTCGATCTGCGCTTGCAGCAGCTTGAGCTGGGCCTCGGTCGCGCGGGCTTCGGCCGCGGCCTGGCGATGCCGCAAACCCCAGTACATCGACAGCGCGAGGGTGACCACGGCCGACAGCATCACCGAGCCGGCGATCGAGTTGCCGCTGTGCAAGAGGCCGCTGACATCCCGGCCGAAGATCCAGTAGCCGAGTGGCCAGCCGAGGTAGACCCCGGCGATCGGTATGCCAGCGAAATACAGCGTGCGCTGCCAGCGGCCGAAGCTGGCGAAGCGCCGGCGCCCGATCAGGGCCCGGCTCAGCTCGAACAGCGCGTGGATCGTGAAACCGATCGACAGCGAGATGACCAGGTTGCGGGCCAGCCAATGCCCCCAGGTCGAGAGATCGAGCCAGTCGGCCACGGTCCTTGCGTTGACGATGAAGCCGAACAGCGTGAACCCGAGCGCGAACGCGAGCGACACCAGCACGGTCCACAAGACATGCATCCAGTACGGGCCGCGGCGGCTCATGTCCTGGCCCCAGTAGCTGCGCCAAGAGGCTTCGAGAAACTTGCGGGTTGAGGCCATGGAGCCGCAGTGTAGGCAGGGCCGCTTGCAGCGCGCCGGGAGTGCGACGAATCGACAGTCGCACCGACGAATCGACGCCGCCGGCGCGTCGTCGGGCCGTCCCTACAATCCGCCCCAAGGAGTGTTCGATGAACGTTGCAGCTTCCATCTTCAAGGCCTACGACATTCGCGGCGTCGTCGGCAGCACGATCGACGCAGTCTTTGCCGAGCATCTGGGCCGCGCCTTCGGCAGCGAGGCGGTCGCTGCCGGCGAACGGGCGGTCGTGGTGGGGCGCGACGGTCGTTTGTCGGGGCCGGTGCTGGTGGCCGCGCTGATCCGCGGCCTGCAATCGGCCGGGCTCGACGTCGTCGATCTCGGTGCCGTCACGACGCCGATGCTTTACTACGTGGCCGCCACGCGCGCCGACCACGGTTGCACGAGCGGCATCCAGGTCACCGGCAGCCACAACCCGAAGGACTACAACGGCTTCAAGATGGTGCTGGCCGGCCGTGCGATCTACGGCGACGACATCCAGAGGCTGCGCCAGCGCATCGAGGCCGAGGACTACGTCAAAGGCACGGGCCGCGCCGCGGCGATGGACATCCTGCCCGAATACCGCGCGCGCATCGTCGGCGACTGCAAGCTCAAGCGCCGCATGAAGATCGTCGTCGATTCGGGCAACGGCATTCCGGGCGCATCGACCCCCGGCATCCTGCGCGCGCTGGGCTGCGACGTGACCGAGCTCTACTCCGAAGTCGACGGCGACTTTCCGAACCACCACCCCGACCCGAGCAAGCCCGAGAACCTGGCCGACCTGATCCGCACCGTGCAAACGAGCGGCGCCGAGATCGGCCTCGCGTTCGACGGCGACGGCGACCGGCTCGGCGTCGTCACGAAAGGCGGCGACATCATCTACCCCGACCGGCAGCTGATGCTGTTCGCGAGCGACATCCTCAAGCGCGTCAAGGGCGGCAGCGTGATCTTCGACGTGAAGTGCACCCAGCGCCTCGCGCCGCTGATCCGCGCCGCGGGCGGCAAGCCGCTGATGTGGAAGACCGGCCACTCGCTGATCAAGGCCAAGCTGAAGGAAACCGGCGCGCCGATCGCCGGCGAGATGAGCGGCCACATCTTCTTCGCCGAGCGCTGGTACGGCTTCGACGACGCCACCTACACCGCGGCGCGCCTGCTCGAGATCCTGTCGCGCAGTGCGGACCCGAGCGCGGTGCTGAACGCCTTGCCGACCAGCTACAGCACGCCGGAGCTGAACGTGCCGTGTGCCGAAGGCGAGCCCCAGCAGGTGGTGCACAAGCTGCTCGAAACGGCGAAGTTTCCGGGTGCGAAAGAGATCATCACGATCGACGGGTTGCGCGCCGAGTACGACGACGGCTTCGGCCTGGTCCGCTCGTCGAACACGACGCCGGTGCTCGTGCTGCGCTTCGAGGGCCACACGCAAGCAGCGCTGCACCGGATCGAAAACGACTTCATGCAGGCCTTGCGCGCCGTCAAGCCCGATGCGCGGGTCGGTGCTGCCGCCCATTGACCGCCGACTCGAGCGGCCTGCGCACCTTGCGCGTTCTCATCGTCAAGCTGTCGTCGCTCGGTGACGTGGTGCACAGCATGCCGGTCGTGCACGACATCCGAACGGCCCACCCCACGGCGCAGATCGACTGGGTCGTCGAGCCCGGTTTTGCGCCGCTGGTGCGGCGTGTCGCCGGCGTGCACGGCGCGATCGAGTGTGCGCTGCGGCGCTGGCGCAAGGGTTGGTGGACAGCCGAAGTGCGGCGCGAGTGGCGCGCTTTCCGGCAGGCGCTCGCAGCGCAGCGCTACGACGCGGTCATCGACCTGCAAGGCCTCACCAAGTCGGCGCTGATCGCGCGGCTGGCCCATGGCACGAGCTACGGCCTGGCCAACCGAACCGAAGGTGCGAGCCACGAACCGCCGGCGCGCTGGCTGGTCGACCACGCGATCCGGATCGAGCCGCATATCCATGCGCTCGACCGCTCGCGCGAACTGGCGGCACGTGCGCTCGGCTACCCGCTGCAAGGCGCGCCGGAGTTCGGCTTGAGCTCGCGGCTGCCGAAGCTGGAAGCGAAGACGCTGGTGTTCGTGCACGGCACCTCGCGCGACGACAAGCTGTGGCCCGAAGATCGCTGGATCGAGCTCGGGCGGCGTTTGATTGCGCAGGGCTGGTCGGTCGTGATGCCGCAGTCCGGCGAGGTCGAGCTCGCGCGCGCGCGGCGCATCGCGGCAGCGCTCGGCGATGCGGCCGAGGTCTGGCCGGCGATGGACCTCGATGCGCTGACCGACCGCATCGGCGCGACCCACGGCGTGATCGGCGTCGACAGCGGACTCAGCCACATCGCGGTCGCGCTGAACCTGCCGCATGTGCAGATCTACAACTTCGCGACCGCGTGGCGCACCGGGCCGCAGCCCGCGCACGGCCATCGGCATCAGGTCGCCGTCGTCGCGCAGCCGACGCCGGAGCTCGACGCGGTCTGGAATGCCTGGCTGCAGGTGCAGGGGTCCAGCCCGTGAGCCTTTGGCGGCAGCGCCTTGCGCACGGCAGCTACTCCATGCTGCTGGCGGCGTTGAAGCCGGTCTACCTGCTGCGCCTGTGGTGGCGCGGCCGCAGCGAGCCGCTGTACCGCCACGCGATGGCCGAGCGGCTCGGCGCCTACAAGGGCAAGCCGTCGGCCGGCTGGATCTGGGTCCACGCGGTCTCGCTCGGCGAGACCCGCGCCGCGGCCGCGTTGATCGAGGCGCTGCGCGCGGTTCGGCCGGGGGTGCGGGTGCTGCTCACCCACAGCACGGCGACCGGTCGCGAAGCCGGCCAGGCGCTGCTGAAAGATGGCGACGAGCAGGCCTGGCTGCCCTACGACACGCCGGGTGTCGTGCACCGCTTCTTCAAGCAGTTCCGGCCCGCCGCCGGTGTGCTGATGGAAACGGAGATATGGCCCAACCTGCTGCATGCCGCCAAGCGCCACGGCGTGCCGATCGTGCTCGCCAACGCGCGGCTGAGCGAAAAAAGCCAGCGCCAGGGCCAGCGCCTCGACGCCGTGCTGCGCCCTGCGGTGCGCAAGCTGTCGCTGGTTCTGGCGCAGACCGAGCTCGACGCGCAGCGCCTGCGCGACGCCGGTGCGCAACGGGTGCTGGTCAGCGGCAACCTGAAGTTCGACATGAACCCCGATGCCGCGCTGCTGGCGCGCGGGCGCGACTGGCGGGTGGCCGTGAACCGCCCGGTGCTGCTCGCCGCCGTCACGCGCGAAGGCGAGGAGGCGATGCTGCTCGCCGCCTGGGCGCGCCAGGTCGAAGCGCTGGCGGTCAAGCCGCTGCTGCTCGTCGTGCCGCGCCACCCGCAACGCTTCGACGAAGTCGCGGCGCTGCTGCAGTCGGCCGGCCTCACGCTGGCGCGCCGCAGCGGCTGGGGCGATGTGCCGTCGGCCGCGGCGCTGCAAGCCGATGCCTGGCTCGGCGATTCGATGGGCGAGATGCCGCTGTACTACGCGACCGCGCAGGTCGCGCTGCTTGGCGGCAGCTTTGCGCCGCTCGGCGGGCAGAACCTGATCGAAGCGGCCGCCTGCGGCTGCCCGGTCGTGATGGGACCGCACACCTTCAACTTTGCGCAGGCGGCGGAGCTGGCGCAGACCGCGGGCGCGGCGATACGGGTGTCCGACATGGAGCGCGGCCTGGCCGAAGCGCTCGCGCTGCTGCAGGATGTCGGGCGCGGGCAGGACGTGTCGGCGCGCGCGCTCGGGTTCGCGGCGATGCACCGGGGTGCCGCGCAGCGGATGGCGTTGGAGATCGACGCGCTGGTGGCGGGGCGATAGATGCCTTGTCCCCTCTCCCCCTGGGAGAGGGGGCAATGCGCTTCGGTCAGGCCAGGAGCGACATGCCTTTTACTGTTTCGCTGCCCGGAAACACCTCCGTGTTCAGGCTGCGGCTCGCGACCTGCAGGTGATCCGACAGCACGCCCTTCAGCACCGCACGCAAGTCGGTCGTGGTGCGCAGGTCGCGTCCTTCGAAGCGGTCCTTCTTCGCGAGCCCCGGCCAGTCGGCAAGCACCCGGCCACCCTTGACGGCGCCGCCCAGCACGAAGGCTGCGCCGCCGGTGCCGTGGTCGGAGCCTTGCGTCCCGTTGATCGCGACCTCGCGACCGAACTCGGTGGCGACGACCACCACGCTGCGCTTCCACACGCCACCGCCGACCAGGCCGTCGCGCAAGGCGGCGAGACCGGCGTCGAGGTTGCGCAGGTTGTTGGCGAGCGCGCCGTTGGGCGCCGACTGGTTGGCGTGGCTGTCCCAGCCGCCCATCTCGAGCACCGCGGCTTGCGGGCCGTGCGGCTGCGCCAGGAACTCGGCCGCACGCTGCGCGAGCAGGCCGAAGTTGCCGGGCCGCGCGCCGTTGCCGGTCGGCGCGTCGGCCATCGCGCCCATCATCGCGGCGTCGAAGTGCAGTGCCTTGGCGCGCGCCAGCGCAGTCGCCAGCGCCGCGTCGGCGCCGTACATGCGCTCGAGCCGCGCCACCAGGTCGGCCGACGGGTCGGGCATGTTCGACGGCGCCCAGGTGTCGATGTTGCCGGGCCCGCGCAGCACCAGCGGCACCGCGGTGTTGAGCGCGATGCCCTTGGCGCCGCTGCCGCCGAGCGCGCGGCCGAGCCAGCCGGTCGTCAGCTCGTGAGGCCTTGTGCCGCCGCTCTCGAGCACCTGCTGCGCGTCGAAGTGCGAGCGCTCGCGGTAGGGCAGGCCCACTGCATGCACCACCAGCAGCTCGCCGCGCCCGTGCATCGCATGCAGCTGCGCGAGCTGCGGGTGCAGCGCAAAGGTCGCGTCGAGCGCGAGTGGCGGCGCGGCGAACTGGCCGAGCGCGCCGCGCGCCGCAGCGAACTCGGGGTCGCCGATTGCCGGCACGGCGTACAGGCCGTCCATGCCGCCGCGCAGCACCACCATCACGAAGCGGTTGCTGCCGGCAGTGGCCGCGCCGGCGAAGCTGAGCGTGGACCACGGTGCCGCCGCAGCGGCGCAGACGGCGGCGCCCATCAGGCGGCGGCGTTGCAGGTCGGTTGTTGTGTTCATCACAGTCGTCCTCGGTTCAGCGGCGCTGGAATTCGGGCGCCATCAGCAACAGCGCGAGCGCCTGCGGCCCGTCGGCGGCCCGTTCGATCTGGCGCTGCGAGATCTCGCTGAGCAGCGGGCCGAGGCTCGCGCCGGCGAGCGCGCGCGCATCGACAAAACGCCCGGCCTTGTCGGCCACGCGGTTGGCCCACTCGATGCGCTTCCACACCGCTTCGGGCCCCAGCCACTCCTCGGCGCGGTCGGGCCAGCCGGCCGGCGACGGCGCGAGGTGGATTCGCTGGCCCAGCGCGATGATGCCGGCGCCCAGCTTGGCGAACTCGCCACGTTCGCCGATGCGCTCGGCGCCGCCGAGCAGGCGCACCGTCGAGACGACGAACTCTTCCGGCGTTTTCAGCTTGGCGGGAGCCGAGTTCCAGGCGAGCGGGCTCTTCAGCAGCTCGGTGTAGACCTCGGCCAGGCGGCCGTCGCTGCGCTGGTAGGCCGCAGCCAAACGATCGACCAGCTCGGGCGGCGGGTCGTCGGCAACGAAGTGGCGCGCCAGCTTGGTCGAAACGAAGCGTGCCGTCGACGGGTGGCGCGCCAGGTCATGCAGCACCTGCGGCAAGGCGTCGGGGCCTTCGGCGTAGGTCTTGCCCAGGACCACCTTGGGACCGGGTTCGTGCCATGCCGCATCGAACGGGCGACCGTTGTCGGCAGCGAGTCCAGCGGGTCGCCAGCCGGTCAGAACGGCGGCGAACGAGGTGACGTCGGCCTGCGTGTAGCCGCCGTTCACGCCCAGCGTGTGCAGCTCGAGGATTTCGCGCGCCAGGTTCTCGTTCAGGCCGGTGACCCTCGGGCCTTCCTGCATCTCCTGGGCCTTTCGCGCGAGCCGCTTGACGACCCGCGAATGCGGACCGGCCGACTGGTTGTTGTCGAGGTAGCGCAGCATCGCCGGGTGCATGGACGAAGCTCGCAACAGCGCCTCGAACGGTCCCGCGATGTTCGGCCGGATGGCATCGCGCTCGAACGCGCCGACCAGACCGCGCACGCCGCCCTTGGTCAGCGACACCGTGAAGTGGTTGGCCCAGAACAGCTGCAGCCGCTCGGCAAACGGCCGTTGTGTCGCCGCTGCGGTGACGAGGCGCGAGCGGCCGTCGGCCAGTGTCACGTCGCGGGAGTGCTTGGCGAGCAGTTGTTCGGCTGTGGTGCCGGGCAGCGGGTTGCGCGCGAGGCGGCGCTTTTCGGTTTCGGCGACGATGAGCTCGAGCGCTTGCCGGGTTGTTAGCAGCCCTTCGCCACGCGCCGGGTCGGCCGGCCCGATTTGCGCCAGCAGCCAGCCCTGCGGATCGGCGCCGATGCCGGCGAGCGATGCTTCGCCGAGACCGAAACGATGTGCCGCGAGTGCGGCTTGGACGGTTGCGGATGAGGCCACGGTCGACTCCTGTTTCGACACAGCCTGCGGCCCCGAAGTCAAGCGAGCGTGTGCCGATCGTGAAGCAACGTTTCCGGGTGCGCGCGGGCGTACAGGGTTTGCGCGGGAGCGTCGTCACCACGTCGTCACCGCCCCGTGGCCGTCACCCGTGGCCGTCACCCGTGGCCGTCACCCGTGGCCGTCACCCGTGGCCGTCACCCCGCAGCCGTCACCCCGGCGAACGCCGGGGTCCACTCGCGGGGCGCGCTCCGGACGCAGTGGATACCGGCTTTTGCCGGTATGACACGGTGTGTGGGGTGCGCGCCTGCCGCAGTGGATACCGGCTTTCGCCGGTATGACACGGGTGTTATTTCACCAACAACTGATTGATCGCCAACACGTCATCCGGCTTCAGAATCCCCGCCGCCTGGCGCAGCTTCAGGCTGTTCACCAGCAGGTCATACCGCGCCTTGGCCAGATCGCGCCGTGTCGTGAAGAGCTGGGTCTGCGCGTTCAGCACGTCGAGGTTGACGCGCACCCCGACCCGGTAGCCGAGCTGGGTCGCTTCGAGCGCGAGCAGGCTCGACGATTCGGCGGCTTCGAGCGCCTTCACCTGCGCCTGCAGCGACTGCACGCCGAAGTAGGCGACGCGGGTGGTCTGTGCCACGCTGCGGCGCGCGGCTTCGAGCTGGTAGCGCGACTGCTCTTCGAGCAGCAGCGTTTCCTTGATCCGGTTCTGGATCGAAAAGCCGGCGAACAAGGGCAGTTTCAGCGCGACGGCGATCTCTGCCTTGTTCGCCGAGCCGTTCTGCGTCACGTTCGGAATGACCGGCGACGTGGTGGAGTTGCCGCGTCCCGCATTGCCCGTCACGTCGACGGTGGGCAGGTTGCCGGCACGTGCCTTGTCGGTCTCGAGCCTGGCGACCTCGTACCCGATACGGGCCTTGCGCACTGCGGCGGCGGTGTCGACCGGCGTGACCCACTCTTCGACGGTGCCCGGCAGAGGCGCCAGCGGCAACGGCGTCGCGACTGGGCGCGGGCCGATGCCGACCCGCCCGACCAGCGTGTCGAGTGCGATGCGCTTGGCGCGCAGGTCGTTGTCGGCAGCAATCTCTTGCGCGGTCGCAAGGTCGTAGCGGGCCTGCGCTTCGCGGGTGTCGGTGATGGTCGCGGTGCCGACCTCGAAGTTGCGTTTGGCCGAGGCCAGCTGTTCGGCGATGGCCTTCTTGTTGGCTTCGGCAGTGGTCAGCGTGTCTTGCGCGCCCAGCACGTCGAAGTAGGCCTGCGCGACGCGGACGATCAGGTCCTGCTCGGCGATCTCGACATCGGCGCGCGCTGCTTCGACGCCTTTGTCGGCCTGCGCGATGGTCGCGTCGTTGGCGCGGTTGAACAGCGACTGCGTGCCGTTCACGCCGACGGTGCCCGTACGGGTGATCGAACTGTTGCCGGGGTCGATCGTGCTGCGGCCGGCAGATACGCCCAGGCCCAACGTGGGCCGGCGCAGCGCGTGCGACTGCTCGGCCTTGTACTGCGCCGAATCGGCGAGCGCACGCGCGGCGAGGTAGGGCGCGTCGAACTTGCGCGCGTCTTCATACAGCTCGTACAGGCTTTGCGCCCGCACCGGGCTGCAAAGACCCAACGCGAAAGAGATGCCGAGCGCGAGCGGCGCCAGTCGAAATGACATGTTCGTTTCCTTGGGTTTTTAGTATCGAGGCACGGCCGGCTCGCAGCCGACTATGCCGCCGGCGAGGTTATAGACCGGGCCGCAGCCGCGGCGCGCGTGGAATGCGACGACCTGCAGACTTCGCACCCCGTGACGACAAATACCGACGATGGGTTGCGGTTCGGGGAGCATCGTCAGAACTTGAACCGGGTCGGCTCGTCGAATCCGCTCAGGCGCGGCGCGACGGTGTCGAACATCGCGACGCTCGTGAAGTCGTGCTCGGTGCTGCGCGTGAACAGCATGCCGCGCATGATCGGCTGCTGGCCGACCACGGCCGCCAGGCGTCCGCCGACCTTCAGCTGGGCGAGCAGGCCGGCCGGCACCTCGGGCACCGAGCCCGACAGCATGATGACGTCGAACGGGCCCTCTTCGGCGAGGCCGCGCGAGCCGTCGGCCTGGCGCACGCTGACGTTCATCAGCCCGGCGCGTTCGAGGTTGGCGCGGGCCAGGCTCACGAGCTCGGGGCGGGTTTCGAGCGTGATCACATGCTGCGCGCGGTGGCCGAGCAAGGCAGCCATATAGCCCGAGCCGGTGCCGACCTCGAGCGCACGTTCATGCTTGTGCACGCCGAGCTCCTGCAGGAAACGCGCTTCGACCTTGGGCTCGAGCATGCTCTGGCCGCCGGGCAGCGGCACCTCGGTGTCCATGAACGCCATCGCCTGGTGCGCGGCCGGAACGAAGTCTTCGCGCTTGACCACCGCCAGCAGCGACAGCACCGCCTGGTCCAGCACCTCCCAGGTGCGGATCTGCTGCTCGATCATGTTGAAGCGGGCTTGTTCGATGTTCATGGCGAGGCTCTCTGGGCGGGCAAAGCCTGGCATTTTATTAGCGCCGCGCCGGCCGCTCGGGTGGCCGCACCATCAGGCCCCGCACGACGACGTCGACATGGGTGCGGATGAAGCTCATCGGGTCCATGCTGGCGCCGGCCTGGGCGCAGGCGCCGATCGAGTGTTTGTGCAGGCACAGCATCAGCATCGGGAAGATCAGCACGTGCACCGCCTCGAACAGGTTCACCTCGCGCAGCTCGCCGCTGGCTATGCCGCGCTGGAGCACGCGGCTGAACAGGTCGCGCCCCGGCTCCATCACTTCTTCGAGGTAGAAGCGGGCGAAGTCGGGGAAGTTTCCCATCTCGGTCAGGATGATCTTGAAGATGCCCGAGGCCGGCGTGTCGCCGATGCGTTCCCACCAGGTCTGCATCAAGAGCACCAGCAGCTCGTGGGTCGTGCCCGAGAAGTTGCCGGCGATGTTGGCGCCTTCGGCGATCAGCGTGGAGAGGTTCTCACGCACCACCGCCTTCAGCAGGTCTTCCTTGCTCGGGTAGTACAGGTACAGCGTGCCTTTGGCGACGCCGGCGCGCAGCGCCACCTCTTCGGAGCGGGTGCCGGCAAAGCCCTTCTCGACAAACAGCTCGAGCGCCGCCTGGAGCAGTTCCTGCGGGCGGGCTTCTTTGCGGCGCTGGCGCGTCGAGGCGGCGGGGAGCGGGGCGGGACGCGGCATCTGGGAAATAATGACTGATTGGTCAGTAATGTAGCCGCGGCTTCGGCGGGGGTCAAGGCAGGGCCTGCCTAGAATGCCGCGCATGACGACATTCAACTGGGCGCGCGGCGCTGCATTGTCGGTGCTGCTGGCCGGCCTGGCGGGCTGCGCCGGCCTCGGCAGCACCAAGACCATCACCTTCAGCGAAGCCGAGCTGGCGCGCCTGATCGAGCGCAACGCGCCGGTCGACAGGCGCCTGCTTGAAGTGCTGGACGTGCATGTCAGCGCGCCGCGCGTCAAGCTGCTGCCCGAGACGAATCGCCTCGCGACCGAGCTCGACGTGAGGACCACCGAGCGTGTCAGCGGCCGCAGCTACGGCGGGCGCATCGCGTTCGACTACGCGCTGCGCTATGACGAGGCACAGCAGGCGATCCGCATGACGCAGCTGCGGGTCAACAAGTTCGAGCTCGACGGCGTGCCCAGCCCGTCGATGCGCGGCCTGACCCGGCTCGGCACCTTGATCGCCGAAACCATGCTCGACGAGTTGGCGCTGTACCGCTTCAAGCCGGCCGACTTGAAGAGCGCCGAAGGGTATGGCTACAAGCCGGGCGCGGTGACGGTGACGTCGCGCGGCATCGAGGTGACGCTGGCGCCGGTGCGCTGATGGAGGTTGTCATCCCGGCCCTTCGACAAGCTCAGGACAGGCCGGGCTGCGCCCGCGCCGGGATCCACTGTTTCACTACGCGCGCTTTCCGTCGAGTGGACCCCGACCCCGTGTCGAGCACGGGGCGGCGCTTTCGTCGGGGTGACGGTTCCTGGGGATGCCATATCCAGCGTCACCTGGTAGCGGCCTTGCGCGTAGACGATGGCGAGCGCTTCGGTGCTTGGGTTGATGCTGAGCCAAGCTTCGAGCATGCCGGCGAGGGTGGCGGTCTGCGCTAGGATGATTTCGCGCAGCGCTTCGCTGTCGCAGTCGAGCTGGCCGGCCGGCTGCGAATGCAGCGCGCAGGCGCCGTCGCCGGGTGGGATCTGCCACTGCGCGGTCTGCTGCTGCAGCGCGGCCATGATCTGGGCTCGGCCGGCTTCACGCATCGCCATGGCTTGCGCTTGAGGTGGCGGGCCTGGCGGCGGCATGGTCTCGCGGGGTGAGGGCGGTGCCGTCCAACGCGACGCCGGCGCGATGCCGGGCAGGCCAATGCGCGGCATGCCGAACGCGATGCCGGCGACCGGCTCGGGGCTGGGCACAGGGCTAGTCTCCGGGCCAGGCGCAGCGCTAGGCACCGCTTGCGGAACCGCGCGTGGCACCGCCTTCGCAATCCGCTTGCGATCGACTGAAGCTGCCGCGACGCGCGCCGGCGCAGGAACCACCGCCGCCACAGCAGCAGCCGGCCGCGCCAGTAGCCGCACGCTCATGCGTGCCGCGCGTGGCGCTTCGGGCGGTGTGCGCTGATGCCAGCCCAGCGCCGTCAACAACACGCCGTGCACGACGACCGAGACACCGATGCCCCAGGCAAAACGAGCGCGCGGCCGGGGTGGGGCCACCCCGGCCGCGGGCTCGTCGTTGCGGGGCCGCATCAACGGCTTCCCTTCCTCTTTGAGCTTAGAACTTCACTTCGCCATGGATCACGCGCGGGCCATCGGTGACGACCGGCTTGGTGCCGATGTAGATGTCCGAGGTCGGATCCGACGGGTCGCGCAGGATGCCCGCGCTGGGCAGCGTGAGCCCCGACGGCAGCGTGACGCCGGCGCCGGTGCACTCTTGCACGTCCTTCTTCGCGAAGCGGATCTCGCGGTCCAGCCACTTGGCGAGCAGCGGCGTGCCGCCGTTGTTGACGCGGCCCAGCTCCTCGTCGAACGGGATCACGAAGGCCGGCACGTAGCGCGATTCCTGCCCGTCGCAGCTCACCTTCTCGTTGGTCAGGCGCGAAACGCAATGGCCCGGAATGCCCCACAGCTCGCCGAAGCCGCCGTACTGCAGCACGATGGAAGTGCCGGCGTACTGGCCGTACTTGGCGCCGCTCGGCACCGTGTAGGTCACTTGCAGCGGCGCGTCGAAGGCGACGATGCTGCCCTGGGCGTTCTTCACCGCGGCGAACTGGTTCCACTGGTTGGGGCCGGTTTCCCACTGGTAGTAGGTGGCCAACTCGTCGACCTTGTTGTCGCAGTACCTGCTCGGGTCTTGGGTGCACGCCGCATCGCTGAGCGTGGTAAACAGGCGGCCGGTGCGAACGCCCCACTGGTACTGCGGGCGCATCTGCAGCGCCTCGCGGTCGGTGAAGGTCACGGCCGTGCTGGTCGCGTCCTTCAGCAGCGCGGCCTGGCTGTCCATCGTGTAGCTGACGACGCCGTCGGAGGAGGTCGGGTTCCAGTTGTTGAAGGTCGACGCAACGAACGGCGATGCAGCGCTCGAGTCAGGGCCGAAGAAGCTCTGGATCGACGCCGCGGTCGGGCATTCGCGCAGGCAGTACAGGTTGCTCGGCATGTCGGCCGGGTACACGAGGTCCTGCACGCGGTAGATCACGCTCACGTCGGACGAGGGCACCGCGTTGCTGATACCGGCCAGCGCGACGAACACCTCGCCGCCGAGCGACTGCGACCAGCCGCGCAGGCCGCCGTGCTGGGCGAAGTAGCCGCGCGTGACTGTCTTCTCGCTGTCGAAGCTGCGGGTCGAGCAATTCTTGTCGCCGCAGTCGATGACGCCGCTCACCTTGAACGCGCCGGCCGCATCGTCCCAGTACATCTCGTACTGGCGGTTCGGCATCGCGCCGTCGAAGAAGCCGGTCACGTCGAAGATGAAGGCATTGAACTTGATCTTGTCGGCCGACTGCAGCGTGCGCGACTTCTTGGTGTACTTCATCAGCCGGCCGTCCGCCTTGACGAGCGTGTACGGCGTCTTGGTCGGCGGGCCGTCGCCGGCGTAGGTGACACGCTGCACGGTCGAGCCGTTGATCGCCTGGCTCGCCGCATCGGGCGGCAGCCACAGGCCGTAGTAGCCCATCTGGCCGTGGTAGGTCTTGCCGTCGGGCGCGCCGAACTCGATCGGGAAGCCCGAGCTCAGGTTCACGCGCTCGCCGCTGGCGGCGTCGTACAGGCCGTAGCGCCAGACCGACATGCCGGTCTCGGGGTCGTTCGCGAGGCGGCTGAAACACTGGTCCGCGATGCCGTCCGAACGGCGGAAGAAGCTGTCGTTGTAGGCGAAGCTGTAGGCCAGGTTCTGCCCCATCTGGCTCATCTGCCCGAGCCGGTGTCGGTGGTGGCCGCGTTCAGGCGCAGCGCGGTCGTGCTGGTGCTCGGGCCCTGGCCTTGGCCGCCACCCTCCATCGAGGTTTCGTAGTAGCTGATGCCGTCGGTCGCACCTTCGAGGTAGCCGTTCATCATGCACGGGCCGCTGGCGCCGCGGCCGCAGTAGTCGAGGCGGAACACGCCGTAGGGGTTGCCGCTCGTCGGCGCCGCGCTGACCGAGGTGTTGAGGAAGATCGTCGCCGCCATGTCCTTCTCGACCAGGTCGATCCAGGTCTTGACGCGCATCGGGTCGTCGTTGGTCGCGCGTGCCGAGTTGACGATCGCGCTCATGTACGACGGCGCGCTCGAGCCGGCGTTGTTCGAGCCCGAGTTGCCGCTGTCGGAGCGCGCGTTCGGGTCGCACTTGTTCTTGTCGAGCAGGGCCAGGTAGTTGCCCTTGTTGACCAATGCGTCGGGCTTCATCGCCGACATGAAGCAGGTGATCATGTTCACCTGGGCGATGCCTTGCGAGGTGGCGTCTTCGACGTGGCTGTTCTGCGTGTCGGTGCGGTAGGCCGAGTCGCTGCCGGGCGCGGCAAGGGCCAACGCGGGCAGGGCGGCGGCCAGCGCCAGGATCAGTCGGGTCGGGTGCGGAATATGGCGGGTCATGCGGTTCTCCAGCGTGCGTTCAAGGCGCGTTCTTCGCAGTCACCACCGACACGCTGCTCGGCGTGCTGATGCCGTTGACCGTCTGCACCACCGGGCCGGCCTCGGGCGCGGCGGGCGTGCTCGAGCCGTCGCCGCCACAGGCGGTCAAGGCAACAGCGGTGAGAACAACGGCCGCGATTGCGGCGCCTTGGGGGAGACGATCCATGAGGACCTCCATTGATGCTTGTCGACAAGAAGGGGTACGGCAACCTGCCGGCGGCGCATGCGTGCAATCGCAGGGCGCATCACCGGGTGTGGAGGAGATCGGCGCGCCCTCGAGCTTCTTGAGGGGCGGCGCGTGCGGCCGTGAGAAGTTGGGCAATCTGCCGATGGGCGGTCTGCGCGGGGCGCCGAACGGTGAGCTTGCGCTTCAGCGCTTGCTCAGGGTTTGCCCGGTATCATCCCGCGTCATTCAAATCGGGAGCCCTTTTGGACATTGCACTGCTGGTCAAGGCCGCGATCATGGGCATCGTCGAAGGTCTGACCGAATTCCTGCCGATCTCGTCGACCGGGCACTTGATCCTGACTGCGTCGCTGTTGAACTTCACCGGCGAGAAGGCCAAGGTGTTCGACATCGCGATCCAGACCGGCGCGATCTTCGCCGTGATGCTGGTGTACTGGCAGCGCCTGCGCGAGACCGCGCTCGGGCTGGGCAGCGACAAGAAGGCGCAGCGCTTCACGCTCAATGTGGCGATCGCGTTCGTGCCGGCGGTCGTGCTCGGGCTCTTGTTCGGCAAGGCGATCAAGGCGCACCTGTTCACGCCGATCGTCGTGGCCACGACCTTCATCATCGGTGGCTTCATCATCCTGTGGGCCGAGCGGCGCCGCGCGCCGGTGGTGCGGGTGGCGAGCGTCGACGAGATGACGCCGCTGGATGCGCTGAAGGTCGGGCTGGTGCAGTGCCTGGCGATGGTGCCGGGCACCAGCCGCTCGGGCGCCACCATCATCGGCGGCATGCTGCTCGGCCTGAGCCGCCAGGCCGCGACCGACTTCAGCTTCTTCCTCGCGATCCCGACCCTGATCGGCGCCGGTGCCTACAGCCTGTACAAGGAACGCGCGCTGCTGTCGGCCGCTGACCTGCCGCTGTTCGCGCTCGGGCTGTTGTTCTCGTTCATCGCGGCCTGGCTGTGCGTGCGCTGGTTGCTGCGCTACATCTCGAGCCACGACTTCGTGCCGTTCGCGTGGTACCGGATTGCGTTCGGCATCGTGGTGCTGGCGACGGCGTGGAGCGGGGTGGTGACCTGGGCGGATTGAGGTTCCCCCGCAGTGGATCCCGGCGCGGGCGCAGCCCGGCCTGTCCTGAGCTTGTCGAAGGGCCGGGATGACAAAACCGTAGAGCCGTCATCCCGGCGAACGCCGGGATCCACTCTTCACAAACACCAGGTCCCACACCCCGTGTCCCAACTTCAGGCCGCGGTTCTCGAACTTCGTCAGCGGCCGATAGTCGGGCTTGGGCGCGTAGCCTTCGGCGCTGTTCGACAACAGCGGCTCGGCCGCCAACACCTGAAGCATCTGCTCGGCATACGGCTGCCAGTCGGTCGCGCAATGCAGGTAGCCGCCGGGCGCGAGCCGGGTCGCGAGCCGGTGCACGAATTCGGCCTGGATCAAGCGCCGCTTGTTGTGCTTCTTCTTGTGCCACGGGTCGGGAAAGAACACGTGCACCCCGGCCAGCGACTCGGGCGCGATCATCTGCTCGAGCACATCGACCGCATCGTGCTGGACGATGCGCACGTTGGCGAGCTGCTTCTCGCCGATCTGCCTGAGCAGCGCGCCGACCCCGGGCGTGTGGACCTCGACGCCGATGAAGTCGGTGCCCGGCAGGCTTTGCGCGATCGCCGCGGTGGCGTCGCCCATGCCGAAGCCGATCTCGAGCACCCGCGGCGCATCGCGGCCGAACTGCGCGGCCCAGTCGGGCGGCGACTCGCCAAACGGCAGCACGAAGCGCGGACCCAGCTCGGCGAGTGCGCGGGTCTGGCCCGGCCCCATGCGCCCGGCACGCACGACGAAGCTGCGGATGCTGCGGCGTTTCGGGAAGTCGTCGGGGTCGGGCAGAGTCATCGTGCGCGGCGAAATGAAAGGCGCGCCATTCTGCACCGACCGCTCCCTATAATGCCGCCAGCAGGCGGGTGTAGTTCAATGGTAGAACGGCAGCTTCCCAAGCTTCATACGAGGGTTCGATTCCCTTCACCCGCTCCATGAAAACCGGCAGCAATCCCAATGCGCCGCTGCGCGTCCTGATGGTCGCCTGCGACGGCGTCACGCTGCCCGAGCTGGCCGCGGCGTCGCCCTTCGGCCCGTTCGCGCCGCAGCCCTGCAGCGGCCTCGACGCCGCGGTTCAACAGCTGTCGCAAGGCGGCTTCGACGCGGTCGTCATCGGCGCCCGCACCGTCGATGCGCGGCGTCTCCTGAACTGGCCCGCGCTGTCGCAGGCCACCAGCGACCCGGCGCTTCTTGTGCTGACCACCGACGAGCCCGGTGCCGAGCTGGCGGTGCTGCTGGCGCGGCGCGGCGTGCAGGACGTGCTGCCGCTCGCCATCGACGCGGTCGACGCGTTGCCGCGCGCGCTGCGCCTCGCGATCGAACGCAAGGCGCAGGAACAGCTCACGCGCAAGGCCCACGCCACCGACCTCAAGACCGGCCTGCCCAACCAGGGCCAGCTGATCGAGCATGTCAACCAGCTGCTCGCACTGCGCGAACGCGAACCCGCGCCGATGGCGCTGCTGGCGCTGCGCATCGAAGGCCTGGCGACCGCGGAGGCGCGGCTCGGCGCCGAGTCGGCCAACGTGCTGCGGCGCAAGATCGCGGTGCGCCTGCGGGTGGGGGTGCGCGCCAGCGATGTCGTCGCCTCGATCGGCGCCGATGCGTTCGCGGTGCTGTTGCCCAAGCTGCAGGACCCGCAGGATGCCGAGCGCGTCGCGGCCAAGCTGGCGCTCGCCCTGCATCCGCCGTTCTCGGTCGCCGGCAGCGGTGTGGCGGTCGCCGTCGCGAGCGGCGTCGCCCAGTACCCGCAGGACGGCAAGGATGCGATCTCGCTGCTGCGCCGTGCCACCGGCATCGCCGCCGCGGCGCAGGCCCAAGGGCGCGACGGCTTCGTCAACCGCGAAGAACGCGGCGGCACGGCAGCGCCGGCCGCCAACGACCCTCAGGCCGGCTGAGAGGCTGAGAGTCTTTCGATCATGCCCGCTCATCACGCCATAAGCCGCCTGCTCGTCGTTGCAAATGCTCGCCATAGCCCGAGCTATGGCTGCGCTTTGCGCCTAGATCAGGCGCCTTCTGGCGCG
>Ga0209515_10001307_pt1 | contig 42262 bp, 45 predicted proteins | sample Subgroupgradi54m_FD_187454 | JGI IMG/M metagenome (GOLD analysis project Ga0209515, IMG submission 187454) | Subsurface groundwater microbial communities from S. Glens Falls, New York, USA - GMW60B uncontaminated upgradient, 5.4 m (SPAdes)... ... | reverse complement strand
AAAAATTTTTCTTCATTAAAATTAACCGCCATAATGTATCTTAACAAATTTTAACCAACAAAAAAGCCCTGTTCAAATCCATTTGAACAGGGCATACGAATTAACGAACCAATTCGATCTTGAGGGGATCGAAGTTTCCCGATCTTACCTCAAGGACAAAACACCCGATGTAGAATATCGCACCAGCGAGAGCAGTCCACATAACTGGACCACTCAATTCACCAATGCAAAGGTTCCAAATACAGATCACGCTTCCTCCCACCGCTACACCGAAATAAAACAGGTGCAAGATTCCGGCAGTACTAATTATGCCGATATCCGGAAAGCCGTAATCGGGCTTATGGTTCTTGCCCATACACATCTTAAAGAAGGCAGTGGCACTGATCACCATAAATGGAGTACTCCACCAAAAATTGCTAATATCCTTCACCGCCAAATGCACAAATGCATTGAAGATGAGTGGAATAGCAATCCAATCCCCCAAGGTCATCGTCCAGAAATCCTGAAGATACAGAAACTTCTGACGAGTCCCCGGAATGAGCGAATGACGCACAGGCAGATTTCTTTCCATGTCTTGCGCAAAGATTGTTATTGCACAGAACAACGTGTTACCAAACAAAACGAGACCGAGAATCGACCACGAGAATTCCATCTGAATCTCCTCAAGAAAGTTCGCCTAAATAGCTCTTATACCGTAGAACACCCACGGTAAAATAGCTATTGTTTTTTAAAAAACACTAAATATATGATATCATTATTATTTACTGATGTCAAGGTCTTGTTGTCCTCTAGTTTAAAAAGTAAAATGAAGCATTAATAAATTCTCGTATGGCTAAGTTTACCCATTTACATACTCATTCTCACTACTCTCTTTTAGACGGATTACCCAAAATTCCTGATCTTTTAGATTGTGTCAAAGATCTTGGTATGGATTCTGTGGCTTTAACCGACCATGGAGTTTTGTATGGAGCTGTTGAATTTTTTAAAATAGCAAAAGAAAAAGGCATAAAACCGATTATTGGTTGTGAAGTGTATGTAGCTTTTGAAAAGATGTCAGACAAGCGACCAAATATTGATTCAAAAAGCTACCATATGATTTTACTGGCAAAAAATCAGAAAGGATACCAGAATTTAGTGAAACTGGTTACCAAAGCACATTTAGAAGGGTACTATTATAAACCCAGAATTGATGAAGAACTTTTAGAACAACATGCAGAGGGGCTTATCGGAACATCAGCTTGCATCAACGGAAAAATTCCAAAGCTTTTATTATCAAATAAATTAGACGAGGCAGAAGTATTAGCAAAAAGATACCAGAAATTATTTGGCGAAGATAGTTTTTATCTTGAATTACAGCACCATCCATCAATTCCAGAACAAGCAACGGTAAATAAAAAACTAATTGAACTTTCAAAGAAAACCGGCATTCCCTTAATTGCCACAAACGACATTCATTATTTAAGGCCCGAGGATGCCGAAGCTCAAGACATTTTAATGTTAATTAATACCGGAGCCGATCCCAATGACCCTGAAAGACTTTCTTTAAAATCTGATGACTTTTCCATGCTTTCATCAGAAACCATGGCTGAAAATTTCAGAGATGTTCCAGAAGCCATTGAAAACACCCAGAAAATAGTTGAGCTTTGTAATTTTGAATTTGAGTTTGGGAAGAATCATTTGCCTCACTTTGATGTTCCAGATGGAAAAACTGCAGAGCAATATCTTACAGAAATATCAAAAGAAGGATTGAGAAAAAGATTTGGTGAAAATATTACAGAAGAAATGAAAGAACGGTTAGATTATGAGCTGTCGGTTATCAATAAAACCGGATTCTCTTCGTATATATTGATCGTTCAGGATTTTGTTAACTGGGCAAAACAAAACAGAATCGTGGTGGGGCCTGGCCGAGGTTCAGCTGGAGGATCTTTGGTTTGCTATTGCACCAATATTACCAACGTAAATCCTTTAAAATATGATTTGCTGTTTGAGAGATTTTTAAACCCAGAAAGAATTGCCATGCCAGATATTGATATTGATTTTACCGACAGAAGACGAGATGAAGTGTTAAAATATGTGGCAGATAAATACGGCCATGACAGAGTTGCCCAAATTATTACGTTTGGAACCATGGCTTCAAGAGCGGTTTTAAGAGATGTTGGCAGAGCTTTAGTATATTCTTATAGCTACTGCGACACGTTAGCCAAAATGATTCCTTTTGGAATGGATCTGTCGGAAACCTTAGAAAAAGTCAGTGAAGTAAAAGATTTGTATGACTCAGACCCCATGGCAAAACGCTTGATAGATTTAGCATTAAAACTTGAGGGAGTGGCACGACATGCTTCAACTCATGCTTGCGGCGTGGTAATTTCAGAAATGCCACTTGATGAATTGGTTCCCCTCCAATATCCTCCAGGACAAGAAGATCATATCGTCACCCAATACGAAATGCATGCCATTGAAGATTTAGGCCTTTTAAAAATGGATTTTCTGGGATTAAAAAACCTGACAATTATAGAAGACACTCTTGCCAGAATTTATGTCATACGAAATGAAAAAATAGATATTGAAAACATACCCTTTGACGACAAAAAAACATACAAACTTCTGCAAGACTCTTTGACTACTTCGGTATTTCAATTGGAATCTGATGGGATGAAACGGTATTTAAAAGATTTAAAGCCGACAGAATTTGAAGACATTGTTGCTATGGTGGCTCTTTACAGGCCAGGTCCTATGCAATTCATTCCAGATTATATTGAAAGAAAACATGGAAAACAAAAAATAGAATATATCCACGAAAAACTTGAGCCCATCTTGAAAAACACCTACGGTATTATGATTTACCAAGAGCAGTTGATGCGTTTGGCCCAGGATATCGCAGGTTTTACCCTTGGAGAAGCCGATGTTTTACGAAAAGCAGTTGGGAAAAAAATAAAATCTTTGCTTGATGCCCAAGAGAAAAAATTCATAGAAGGATGCATAAAAAATGGCTCCTCTAAAAAAATTGCCGAGGAACTTTGGCAGTGGATTCTGCCTTTTGCAGCTTACGGATTCAACAAGTCTCATTCTGCAGCTTACGCCACTATCTCCTACCAGACAGCTTACTTAAAAGCTCACTACCCCGTTGAATTCATGGCATCTGTTTTGACTTCAGAAAAAACAGATGTTGAAAGAATTGCTCTTTTAATTGAAGAGTGCAAAAAAATGGATATTGAAGTATTGCCTCCAAACATCAATGAATCCCTAAAAAACTTTACGGTTGTCCCCGACCAAAAAAAAATACGGTTTGGGCTTTTAGCAATTAAAAATGTTGGAGGAAATATCATTGATGCTGTAACTGAAGAAAGAAAAGTTAATGGTCAATTCAAATCAATGTCAGATTTTATCAATCGAATACAATCTAAAGACTTAAATAAAAAATCAATGGAAGCGTTGATAAAAGCCGGTGCTTTCGATCAATTTGCTGAAAGAAACCAACTTCTGCAGAACTTAGAAAAACTGTTAGAAATTGCCAGAGAAAACCAAAAAAATAAATCCAATGGGCAGATCGGATTATTTGCATCAGCTCAATCTTATAAGCCAACAGAAATAAGAATGGAACCAGCTGAACCTGCAAAACTGTTAGACAAATTGACTTGGGAAAAGGAACTGCTTGGACTGTATGTAAGCAGCCATCCGTTGCATGGATTTAAAAAAGTTTTTGAATCAAAAACAACTCCGATTTCAAAAATAGATAAATCTATGGTAAATAAAAAAGTTCTTTTGGGCGGACTCATAAATAGTGTTAAAAAAATAATTACAAAATCTGGCAAGCCTATGCTGTTTATCAAATTTGAAGACTTAACAGCCAAAACAGAAATTGTAGTTTTTCCGAATTTATTGGAAAGAAATCCTAATGCGCTCCAAGAAAATAAAGTGGTATTTTTCACCGGCCGGGTAGACGACCGAAACGGCGAAATAAAAATAATAGCCGACGACGTCCAGGAAATTCTTGAAACTGAAGAAATATAACAAATTTTCAACTTCCAAATTTTAAAAAATACCACAAATTGTAAAGCTTTACAAAACGTGGTACTTTTATCTTAAGCAAAAAAAGAAGCCGCTGTCTGATGATGGATCAGATCGCGGCTTTTTTGTAGAACAACAAGGAAATCGTTACATTATCACAAAAAGGGCTCATATGCTCCTATAAAACAAGCCCTAATCGATGGAATTGTTTGATCTAAGACATGGATAACCCTTCCAGCTGGTATCTTCCTGAATACTCTCTGGTATTCTTCGGGTTCATAGCGATAACCGTCACCCAATCCATAATGCATTTCAATTATCTCTCTTTCTTTGGGGAACGCTTCTAATATTCCATCTATCTGAAGAATGATAAATTCTTCTACTTCTTCGTCAGAAATCGTTTCTGGCGATTCATCTGGAAAAAGTACTTTGTAAAATAGCCTGTATGAGTGAATGATTTCTGGAGTAATTTGCCGTTTCATATTACATCTCCCTTCCTTGTTTCTTGTAAGAACTAACTATGAATCACACAATGTAATTCATAGTATTAATTTATACCACCCTTAAAATGATATGTCAACATAATCTCCTACTTTTAAATTAATTTCTTTGGCCAATCCCCCATTAATTTCTAAGACGTATTTAGCGTTTTTGCCGGGATCAATAGCTGGGCAGTCTCCAGAACCACCTGCCTCGGCAGGCAGGCATGGCTCTGCATTTTCTTTGATAAAAACTATTTTACTATTTTGATCTATCCAAATCATATCTAGAGGGATCAAGGTATTTTTCATCCAAAAAGGATAATCTACTTCTTTATCAAAAATAAAAAGCATCCCTTTGTCTTTATCTAAAGAAGTTCGATACATTAATCCTTTTTCTTGTTGAAAAATATTTTCTGCCAATTCAATCTGAAAACAACCTTTTGTTTGATCGGTAGAAGCATCTTCAAAACAGATGCTTGCTGTTTTTAAAGGCTTCTTAAAGAAACTAAACTCTATAATTGACAATCCTGCCAATATGATGAGTAGAAAAAGAGTAATTTTTAAAACTTTATTCATAGGATTTACTGCAACAACAAAAAATGATATTATTCCTAAATAACCTTTTAATCATTTTAATATAGAATAAGCAAAAATCCCATGGAACAAGTAGAAAAAATCAGGCATTCTTTAGCTCATGTTTTGGCAAGTGCTGTTTTAGAGATGTTTCCCAAAACTAAGTTGGCAATAGGGCCTGCAATTGAAAACGGATTTTATTACGACATGGAATTACCAAAAGCTCTGACTCCAGCTGATTTGGAAAAATTAGAAACCAGAATGAAAGAAATGATAAAAGAAAAGCAGAAATTCATTGGCAAAAAAGTCACAAAGATTGCTGCTAAAAAATTATTTAAGCAAAGTTCCTATAAATTGGAAATTATAAAAGAGCTTGAAGGAAAAACCGTTGGTACCTACCAAAACGGAAATTTTTTGGATTTGTGCCGCGGAGGCCATGTTGATAACACATCAGAAATTGATCCCAATGCTTTTAAGCTTACAAAGATTGCGGGAGCATACTGGAGGGGAAATGAAAAAAATAAAATGTTAACTCGTGTTTACGGAGTTGCTTTCAAAACAGAAAAAGAACTGATGGATTATTTGAAGATGCAAGAAGAAGCTGAAAAAAGAGACCATAGAGTTTTGGGAGAAAAGTTAGATTTGTTTACCATTTCTGACAAAGTTGGAAAAGGTTTGCCTTTGTTTACTCCTAAGGGAACTTTATTACGAGAATTACTAAATGAATATTCTCAAAAATTAAGAAAAGATTATGGATGGCAGAATGTGTGGACTCCCCACATCACAAAAAATGAATTATATAAAATTTCAGGGCATTGGGATAAATTTGGAGATGAATTATTTTTAGTTAAAAGCCAGGAAACATCAGATGAATTAGTGTTAAAACCCATGAACTGCCCTCACCACCAGCAGATTTATGCTTCAAAACCAAGAAGCTACAAAGAGTTGCCTATAAAATATATGGAAACAACCACGGTTTACCGAGATGAAAAAGGAGGAGAATTATTGGGACTATCCAGAGTTCGCTCTATCACCCAAGATGACAGCCACACGTTTTGCACTCCAGACCAGATAGAACAGGTGTACCAAGAATTGATAGAAGTTACAAAAACTTTCTATGAAACAATTGGAATGAAAATAAGAGCCAGAATCTCCTTGAGAAGCAAGAAAGAGCCAAAAAAATATCTGGGAGAAATTTCTTTATGGAAAAAAGCAGAAGACATATTGCTTGATATAGCCAAAAGAAATAATTTAGATTATTTTATTGCTGAAGGCGAAGCTGCTTTTTACGGGCCTAAAATAGATTTTATGGCAATGGATGCTTTGGGACGCGAATGGCAGCTTGCAACTCCTCAATTAGACTTTGTTCAGCCAAAGAGATTCGGCTTGACCTATGTAGATAAAGAAGGAAAACAACAGACTCCAGTTATGATTCATTTTGCCTTAATGGGGTCAATTGAAAGATTCCTATCTGTCTACATAGAACATGTAGCGGGAGCATTTCCTTTATGGCTATCCCCTGTTCAAGTTTCTATATTACCTATTTCAGATAAATTAGAACCTTACGCAGAGGAAATAAAAAATATTTTAGATAAAGAAGGAATAAGAATAGAAATAAAAAATGAAAATGATACTTTGGGTAAGAAAATAAGAGAAGCTGAAATGCAGAAAATCCCCTACCTTTTGATTATTGGAGAAAAAGAAAAAGAGGCGAAATCAGTAAGCGTCAGACAGAGAGGCAAGGGAGATTTAGGACAAATGTCATTAGATAAATTTATCGAAAAAATTAAAGAAGAAATTAATCAGCGACACTAATTACAAATTTCACACTAATATACGAATATTCGTATCATTCGGATGTAATTCGTAGATTAGAGTCGCATTTTATGGAAATATCAGAAGGTTTAAAAAATTTAATATCGAAATACGACCTGTGGCAAAGTTCACTAAAGCCAAAGGAGGGAGTGCAGACCTTGCACGTTGATGAAGTTGCTTCCAAGGTAGCTGTTTTTTACGAACAGATAAGGACAATTATTGACTGGCAGGAAGAACACTTAATGAGGAGATCTGCAATTATAAGAAAATTAAAAAAAAGATTTGTAGATCCTGAAATTAGTAATTCATCCACAGAAAATGTAGCAGAGCCATTAGTTTTGGATCTTATTAGGGGAGGTTTTTTTCCTAATGACAAAATAGAAGAATCAAAACTACAAGAAGTACAGAAAATAATAGATAAATACGTTTTCATAATAAAAAATAATCCTGAAATTAATATAAGTAAAACTGGAACACGATTTTACAATAAGATTTTAGAAGTAGCAGCTTGTGAAATAGAAGAAACATTGGCTCCATCAATAAAGGAAATGGCACTGATAGACTTTATGTTCAGAATAATGAGGGATCATATTAAAGTAAGTGATGTTATTTACGAGAGAGGTTTAATGAGAAAAGAAGAGAAGGACATACAAGTTTATATAGCCGTTCAACAAGCTCTTTTTAAACTCGATTCGCCTATCATAAGCTACAACTTAATAAGATATAAGTATCCTTATTGGGATAATCCTTTAGAAGAAGAGCTTTTAAAGATATCGCAAAATATAACAAAAATATTTAATGACATAGAAAAAGATCTATCTCATCCTTTTTTGAAAAGATTTTATACCATTTGCGAACGATATGATACAGCTTATTTAGTTATTTCAGACGTACTTATTCAAAATAAGACTGGAGACATACAGCAGGAAATGCAAGATCCCAAATTGTTTGAAAAATATGTGAGAAAATCTTATGAAAATAGGCTTAAAGAATTAAGAGCAAGAGTAACAAGGGCAGCTGCATATTCGGTATTATCTATTTTCATAACTAAGATGTTATCTCTATTAATACTTGAATTAATACTTGCAAAGCTGACACATGGGAATCTGAACTTAGTATTTTTATCAGCAGATATTTTGATACCAACCTTACTTATGGCTTTCTTGGTAATGACAGTAAAAACTCCATCAAAAAATAACCTGAACATCGTAATTATGGAAGCTGTGAAAATAGTTTATCAAGACCAAAAGATAGACAATTACGAAATTAAATTATCAAGGAAAAGGAGCTTGGCTGCAAGAATAATATTATCATTAGTGTATGCAACAGGATCTCTAATATCATTCGGATTTATTTTCCTGATATTTAATTATTTCCATTTCCCCGTCACTTCTATGGTCATAAACTTTATATTCATAGCTTTGATACTGTTTGCTGGAACGGCTATACAAAAAATAGCTAACGAGCTTACCATGGAAGAAACAAAAGAAGGTATATTAGAATTCATAGCAGATGTACTTTTCTTACCGATAACAGAAATTGGCAGATGGATGTCTGAAACTTGGAAACAGTACAACGCTATTGCAGCTCTCTTCAGCGCCTTAATTGATATGCCATTTTCTACCTTTGTGGAATTCTTAGAAAGGTGGAGATACTTCATAAAAGAAAGAAAAGAAGACCTCAGATAATATCAGCGACACTAATTTCTCAGCGACCCCAATATACAAATGACACTCGAATTTACAAATATTCGTATATTAGTGTGTAATTCGTAATTAGTGTCGCTATAAATATATTAGAGTCGCTTTTATATTATATGTCACACAATAAACTTATTGTAATCCTAGGTCCCACAGCTTCCGGCAAAACAGAGCTTTCTATTAAGTTGGCTAAAAAATATCATGGCGAAATAGTTTCTGCTGATTCAAGACAGGTTTATAAAGGACTTGATATAGGTTCTGGCAAAATTACTAAAAGCCAAATACAAGGCATTCCCCACCACCTTTTAGATGTTAAAAATCCAAAACAAAAGTTTAGTGTTTCTCAATATCAGAAGTTAGCCATAAAAGAAATAAAGAAAATACAAAAGAAAGGCAAAATCCCCTTTTTAGTTGGGGGAACTGGTTTTTACATACAATCTGTCGTTGATGGCATAGTAATCCCCAAAGTAAAACCAAACTACAAATTAAGAAAAGAATTAAGTAAAAAAACGACAGAAGAACTTTTTAGTATGTTAAAAAAAATAGACCCAAAAAGAGCGAAAACAATTGATGCAAAAAATCCCGTAAGATTGATACGAGCTATTGAAATAGTAACCTCAACAAAAAAGCCTGTTCAAAAAATAATTTTAAAACCAGAGTTTAAGGTTTTAGAGATAGGAATCAAAAAACCTCCAGATGAATTAAAAAAGTTAATCCATAAAAGATTAATGAAAAGACTCAAAGAAGGGATGGTTAAGGAAGTAATAAATCTTCATAAGAATGGATTGTCTTTTAAAAGATTAGAAGAGTTAGGCTTAGAATATAGATATATAGCTCAATATCTGCAAGAAAAAATAAACTACCAAGAAATGATTGAAGTTTTAGAGAAAGAAATCTGGCATTTTCAAAAACGCCAGATGACCTGGTTTTACGCACATGGCGGATCCGCCTCTGGAGGAAAAAAAGATAAAAAAATCCACTGGATAAAAAATATAAATAAGGCAAAGAGTTTAATTAATGATTTTCTTTAAAATTTCTTGAACATCCTTTGGATTAGCTGTTCCCCTCGTTTCTTTCATTATTTGCCCTGCCAAGAATTGCAGGGCGTTTTTATTTCCCGATTTGTAATCTTCGACTGGCTTTGGATTTTTTTCAATAACTTTTTTAATAACTTTTTCCAGCTCGCCAGAATCCTCCATCTGCCTCCAATTGTTTTCATCAACTATGGAAGATGGATCAGATCCAGTATTAAACATATTTTCTAAAACCATTTTAGCAACCTTGCTTGAAATTTCATTCTTATAAATCATTGTTATAAATTCAGCAAAATTTTCAGGAGTTATTTTCCAGCTAGAGGCTGGTCCGCCTTTGGCGGAAAAATCTTTTTCAATAAATTGTTTTTCTTGTAATAGCCCCTTAACATCTGATATTAAATAATTTGCAGTCAATTTATGAATCGTTTGTTCTTTCTTATCGGCTTTACCAGAATGATGGTCATCTCCTAATAAATCCTCGAATTCTGAAACAACTTTTTCATAATATTCTCCTAAATCTTTATTTGACACAAAAATTTCTATAGATATTTCATCTAAGCCGTATTCTTTGCTAAATCTTTTTCTTTTATCTGCTGGTAGTTCAGGAATTTCTGATTTTATTTCTTCTATATATTCTTCTGTAAAATAAAGAGGTGGTAAATCCGGCTCTGGGAAATACCGGTAATCATGGGCTTCTTCTTTTTCTCGCTGGCTAAAGGTTATTTCTTTCTTATCATGCCAGCCTCTCGTTTCCTGCACAACCTTCTCCCCCGCTTCTAAAACTTCTTCTTGCCGTTTTATTTCAAAATCAATCGCCTTTTCAACAACGCGAAAAGAGTTTAAATTTTTTATTTCAACTTTCGTTCCAAGTGTTCCGACAGGTCCTGAGGAGCTGCGCGACGAAGGATTTTTCATTATACTAATGTTAACCTCAACTCTCATTAAACCCTTTTCCATGTCAGCATCAGAAACTCCAAGATACCTAAACATAAGCTGTAATTCTTCGGCAAATTTACGGGCCTGAACCCCTGAGGTAATATCGGGTTCTGTTACCAATTCCATCAAAGGAACTCCTGCTCTGTTTAAATTAACTAAAGAATGATCAGCCCCATCTGGATGCACTAAGCTTCCCGTATCTTCTTCTAAATGAATTCTTGTAATTCGTACAACTTTAAACTTTGAACTTTCAACTTTAAACTTGAGCGAGCCGTTGCTCGCGATTGGTTGGTCATATTGGGAAATCTGGTAGCCCTTTGGCAGATCAGGATAAAAATAATTTTTCCTGTCGAATTTTGACTCTTTAGCTATTTTGCAATTTAAAGCAAGGCCAGTTTTTATAACCTTTCTGACAGCTTCTTCATTGGCTACCGGTAACGTTCCTGGTTGAGCCGTACAAACTGGGCAGATGTTAAAATTAGGCCTCTTTTCATCGGGGTCATTTTTACAGCTGCAGAACATCTTTGACTTTGTGTTCAGCTCTACGTGTATTTCTAATCCTATCGTTGGTTTGTACGGCATATTCCAGTAAGCATATCAAAAAAAGTTGTAAATTAAAAGCTCCAACTTTATCGGAGCTGATAGGATTTTACTTCCTATCTAAGATAACAAAAGAATATGAATATGTATTATTTTCGTCTGGCTGGTGATCTTCTCGGCTGATTTGATTCCAATCTGACATATTAAATTCTGGGAAAAAAGTATCTCCTTCGAAATCTTCATGTATAAAAGTAAGATACATTCTGTCGGTAAAAGGTAGGAATTGATTGTATATTGAAGCTCCCCCGCAAATCATTACTTCCTCAGGTTCTTTTTTAATCATCTCTAAAGCTTGTTCAATAGAATAAGCTAAGACGCAGTTTTCGGGAACCACATAGTTTGGATCATTAGATATAATGATGTGTTTCCTATTTGGCAAAGGCTTTTCACCAATTGATTTAAACGTATTCAATCCCATTACTACTGTTTTTCCAGTAGTTTTTTCTTTAAACCATGTAAAATCAGCTGGTAAATGCCACGGCAGCGTATTCTTATTTCCTATAACTCTATTTTTAGCAACAGCAGAAATAATTGAGATCATATTATTTCCTTTATTAAACGGCCATCGGAGCTTTAATTGAAGGGTAGTATTTATAATCAAGAAGCTTAATGTCTTCCATGGTAAACTTATCAATATCTTTTATTTCAGGATTTAACCATAATTTTGGTAAAGGATACGGCTCTCGTGAGAGTTGCTCTTTTACTTGCTCAAAGTGATTCAAGTAGATATGGGCATCAGCTAAAATCAGAATGCATTCATCGGCTTGAAGGCCTGTAACTTGAGCAACCATGCAAAGCAACAAAGCATAAGAAGCAATGTTGAATGGAACTCCTAAAAATGTATCGCATGAGCGCTGATACATCATAAGAGATAATTTTCCATTAACCGAGAAAAACTGGAATAATAAATGGCATGGCGGTAACGCCATCATATCAATTTCAGCTGGATTCCAAGCAGATACAATAATTCTTCTGTCTTGAGGATTTTCTTTTAATTTTTTGATAACATTGGCTATTTGATCAATTGGCACATCAGTATAAGCAGATTTCCAATTTCTCCATTGAACTCCATAGACCCTGCCTAAATCCCCTTCAAATTTGGCTTTTGGCTTCCAATAATCGGCCTCGGCATTTGCATCCCAAATATGGCATCCCATTTCTTGTAATTTCTTAACATCACTAGAACCTGATAAAAACCAAATGAGCTCAGCTTTCATGGATTCAAAAGCTAATTTCTTGGTTGTAACAGCAGGGAAACCATCTGACATTTTAAATCTTAGAGGCACCCCGAAAACAGCGCGCGAACCAACTCCGGTTCTATCTGGTCTATCTACTCCTTCATCCATTATTTTTTTCAACGCATCTAAATATTGCTTCATACATTATTACAGCGACACTAATTACTAATACACACTAATTTACTAATATTCGTATATTCGGGTGTCTTTCGTAGATTGGAGTCGCTTTATTTTATTTAACTGGGTAAAGGAAACTTTTTACAAAATTTCTTTATTTCTTCTTTTACTTTTTTCGGCGAATTTTTTTCTGAAATAACATCATTAATCCAACTGGCAATTTGCTTCATTTCTTTTTCTTTCATTCCTCTTGTGGTAATAGCTGGTGTTCCTATTCTGATTCCAGATGGCTTAAATGGTCCAGCTGGATCATACGGAACACTGTTTTTATTAGTGCTGATTCCCGCACTTTCTAACAAATCTTGTGCCTCAGCGCCGGTAATATTCTTATTCCTTAAATCAATCAATATTAAATGATTATCTGTTCCGCCACTAATTAAATTAAAACCATATTTTTTTAACTCTTCTCCTAAGACTTTTGCATTTTTCACAACTTGAGCAGCATATTTTTTGAAAGCCGGCGCTGAAGCTTCTTTTAGGCATACGGCAATAGCCGCAATCGAATTTTCATGAGGACCACCCTGTAATCCTGGAAATACAGCTTTATCTATTTTTTTGGGCAACTCTGCATCTTTTTGGATTCCCTTTTTAGTTACCATAATCATTCCCCCTCTCGGTCCGCGTAAAGTCTTGTGAGTTGTTGTTGTCACAATATGAACATATGGCACAGGGCTTGGATGAACTCCTCCAGCCACTAAGCCTGCGATATGAGCAATGTCAGCCACTAAATAAGCTCCTACGGAATCGGCAATCTCTCCTAACTTTTTCCAGTTAAAAAATCTTGGATAAGCCGTCGCTCCAACCCAAATTAATTTTGGCTTATTCTCCTTCACCATTTTTTCTACAGCATCATAATCTATCAAATAAGTCTTTTCATCAACTCCGTATTGGACAGAATTAAAAAATTTTCCGCCAAAACTTACCTTGGTGCCGTGCGTTAAATGACCGCCCATCGGTAAAGCTAATCCCATAACTGTTTCACCTGGTTGGCACGTTGCTACATATACTGCAGCGTTAGCTGGGCTGCCTGAATGTGGTTGCACATTTGCATGTTCCACACCAAAGAGCTTCTTTGCTCTTTCAATACACAAACTTTCAACCTTATCAATAAATTCATTTCCACCATAGTATCTTTTACCAGGATACCCTTCAGCATATTTGTCAGTTAATATAGATCCCAAAGCCTCTCTTACAGCAACAGAAGAATGATTTTCAGAAGCAATCATTTGAAGCGTATTTTTTTGCCGTTCTGTTTCTAGCTCAATTAATTGAGCTATCTTGGAATCTTGTTTTTTTAGTTTCATGTGATTTTGTGAACAAGTGAGCAAAATCATGCCGGAAGATAAGCTTGATATATAAATTGCCCTATAGCTTATCTTCCGGCGATGCCTTGCTAATTAATTCATTGACTAATTCAAGTATTTTACCAGCAATAACTTCAATAGGCAACATATCTTCTCCGTCAGTGCATTCTATAATCTTAAATTCTTCTGGATACTTTTCTGAAATTTTCATATACGAAGCTAAGGTATTTTTTAAATGATTTCTATCGGCTTCATGAATATCTTGTTTCTTATCGTCTCCTAAATAAGAAGCTCGCTTCTGCTGTTTTTCTTTATCGGTAATTTTATTAGACATTTTCATCGATAATTCAGGAGAGGTTTTCAAAATGAACGTATAATCTGGCCTTGGAATCTTAAAAATGCTGTATTCTAAGTCATAGAGCCAATTAATATATCTGTCCCACTCGTTAAGATTTTCAATCAATTTCCCACCCTGATGGCCAACATTAGAGATCACATATCTGTCAGAAATAACAATTTTACCTTCTTCTAACCACTTTCTGATTTTAAACCCCATATCATATCTATCTGAAGCATAAAAAATGGAAGCCACGTAAGGCCCCACTTCTTCTGAAGTTCCATACATACCGGTTAAATAATTCTCAACCATGCCAGCTGATTTTTTCCCATACTGAGGAAAATCAATCTTCTCAACCTGATGCCCTTCTTTAATTAAAGATTCAACTAAAAGTTTTGCCTGCGTAGCTTTCCCAGATCCATCTAACCCCTCAAAAACAAAAAATTTCCCAGACATATTAGTGCGTACCCGTGGTTCCAAATCCTCCACGCGTTTCATTTTCCATCTTATCGACCTCCTGCCACATAATATCTTCTCTCTTTATAACTAATCCCTGAGCAATCCTTTCCCCCTTTTCAATGACAACAGGATTATCAGTAAAATTATAATAAATAGCCTTGTACTCATCTTCGTCACCCGAAAAATCAGGATCCATAATACCGATACCATTTGCCATCCATAGACCCTTTTTATGGGTTGAACTTCTAGCAGCCAACAATAGAAAATAACCCTTAGGCACCTCAATGGCCACATTTAAGGGAACATAACCTAATGATCTGGACTGTATTTCAACCGTAATTCTGGCATGCAAGTCAAAAGCAGCAGCCCCCTCAGTTTTAAATTCGGGTAGAGAAATTTCTTTATCGAATCTCTTAATCTTAACTTTCTTTGCTTCGCTCATAATTACAATAATCCATCATTAATTAAATCTGGTAAGACTCTACTAAACGATGGCATAAGTCCAAACGTATGAAAATTTTCTTTATCTATCCAATTAATCACTTCAATTTCATTCGATGGAGTTGCTTGACCCTCTACTTCTACTAGATATAATTCCAACAATAAATGCCTATCAGCATACAATCCCGTATCAAAGTAATAGTCCTTATAATGTTTAAAGGATTTTACTTCAACCCGCAACTCTTCCATTAATTCTCTTCTTAAACATTGTTCTGCATTTTCACCTTTTTCATATTTTCCTCCTGGAGTAAGATAGGTATCTTTCTTATAAGGTTTAACCAGCATCATTTTCTTATCTTGTATGATAATAGCTCCTGCTTTATGTATCTTATCCATGCTATTTTTTGACTTGCCCTGAGCGAAGCCGAAGGGTTTCCGACCTCCTTAATTTTGAAAATAATACTAACGGATAGTCTCGTTCTTTAGGCTTGAAATCAGGGTTTTCGTTTTTCCAAATCTTATACGCTACATTACGGAATAAATGGTATTTATCTTGAACTTCGGTAAACTTATATCTCTTTTTATTTTTCTTATACCCAATCTGCAAAATAGCTAATTTCCTATTTTTCCATTGATTGTCTGTGATTCCCCATTTTTTCCATTCAAATTCCATATGAGAATACGACGAAATCTGCAACTCCTGCTCTGGCCAGATAGACTGGCTCGTTTTTAAATCAACAATCCAAATCTCCCCATTCATTAAAAATACTTTATCAGCGGTTCCAGCATAAACATCACCAAACGACGTTATCTCTTGCGCCAATAATTTTGGCTTCATCTCGTCTAAAAATTCAATGTAACTCATAATGCAATCAACTTCCTCTTTTGAAAGATCCTCTTGTTTTCCGGTTGAAGGGTTTTTAAACTTTTCTGTTATCTTAATTTCTTTACCACGATCGATCATTTCACAAGCCCAATGGACTCTTGAACCTTTATCAGCAGCTGCCTGCTTAATAGCTTCAATTTCACTCCAGCCTTTGCCAGCCAACCATTTATGAAAGTACTCTCCCTTTGGATAGTACCCCGAAATCCAAGTTGAAGAAGGATAATACACGTACTCTACTTTTCCGTTATTCTTAACAGACTGCCTATACCACCTTTCATTCAAGGAGGTAATCCTCATCACTCCCTTTTTAATTTTTTTGTGTTCTCTAAGCATTATATTTAACCGGGTGAATTACTCTATTCTACTAGGAACCACATTTTTTGCAAATAGAAATCCGGGTATATGCCCGTGGCACTTACGTGCCTTTCCCCTGTGCTATTTTATAAAATAGCACAGGCGGGATTTATGTTATTTCCTTCGTCCCGATAACAATCGGGACTCCGGGCTTGCTTTAGGCAAGAAATAATAAAAAAACTCGAGGAAAGTATCCCTCGAGCTATGTGTGATGGAGAAATTTGAAGGTATTCTCCCGGTGACCTTACAGCTTAATGACTTAATCGAATCACAGCACTAACGAAGTTTTGTAATCAGCTCTTCGAGTTGAAACTCATCGTTGATTTGAGGAAGCTCTTTGAGAAATTCCTCATCTCTCGGAGTTCCAATTTCAATGACAACATCATATTGCCACGCATAGACTGCGGGCAATTTAGTGCCTAAACATTCTCCGTTGTCGGCACACTGAACGCCCAGTTCTTCCAGCTTTAGACCAACAACGCTTTCTTGATCGGAGTCCACTTCAATCCATCCGATTTCCTTAAGCTCAGCTGAGCGACTTTGTGGTTCGCCAAACCATCCAGCAAGAATCAATTTCATGTTTTCTCCTCATCGAAAAATTACGGCCTCCGTTTGCCGCCCTGAATAGGGTGTTTTATGTGCTTTTTAAGATGAAACCCCTTGTTTCATCTTATAATTTCATTATATAACTAATATGTTATGTTGTCAACTATTCCGCAATAGTTCAGCACTTTGTAACCACCTCGTGGTATATACTAGGTATATGGTATGCTCAAACAACCCTAATCTGCCTCAGGTCAGAGTGGAGGCAGTATTGCTCGCACGAAAAGGTTGGTTGATACGCAAAGCTGCAAGATACTTTAAAACCCTTATCTAATCTATACTCTAATTTAAAAGCTTTTAAATTAGAGTATATAGTTGATTTATAGCTTTTCTATAAGGAATATCTTTACATATTTATCCAACGAGTACCATTGCAGTAATTCCTCTGTTTTATTTGAAACATCATATGGGCTAATCCAAACGCTATGCTGAAATAACTTGTACTCTAAATTCTCTAAAATACTTCTCAATAATTTTCTCGCCTTATTATATTTTTGAGGAATATCAAAAATAATCATAATCCATTTTCCATCTTTTCTTTTCTCGAATTTACTATCTCGTTTCTTAAAATAACTACCCAAGGCCTTTTCTAATCCCCTTTTTGTTATTACAATAGCCTGCTTACCTTCAAGATTTTTAACTTTGATATAGTTGTTTCTTTTTAAATAGTAAATTAATTTACTAAACTTTTGACTGTTTAATTGTTCTTTATATTTCCTAAAAATTTTACCTCGTTCATTAAAAATACGATATCTTAGATTGTAAACGGTACTAGGAGTAAATAAAACATCAGCAACATTTACTGTTGGTTTTAAAAATTTGTATAAATCCCAAAGAAATTGATCAGTAATAGTAATCTTCATAATGTATAACTTTTATATAACTCTATTATACTCTATTTAAAAAGCTTTTTAAATAGAGTATATATTATTTCTTTTCCTTGATTTATAAGCGTAAATAAAATATCTTTGCAAAAAAACCGCCGAACGGCGGTTTTTTGAATCTTAGTCCTTAACTTCTATACCCATGTTTTTGGCGGTTCCGGCGATTACTTTCATTGCTTGCTCTACATCGGTGGTATTTAAGTCTGCCATTTTCTGCTCTGCGATTTCTTTAAGCTGGGCTTTTGTTATTTTTCCAACTCTCTTTTTATTAGGTTCTCCAGATCCTTTTTCAACTCCAGCTGCCTTTTTAATCATTGCAGATGCCAAAGGTTGTTTCAATTTGAAATCATAGGATCTATCTTTATAAATCGTTACTACAACTGGTATAACATACCCCATCTTTTCCCTAGTTGCCTCGTTGAATTTTTGGCAGAACTCTGCAATATTCAAACCGTGTTGGGCCAATGCTGGTCCTACTGGAGGCGCTGGATTTGCTTTTCCAGCTGCTATTTGAACTTTTACGACTGCTTTTATTTCTTTTGCCATTTTTAAACGCGACACTAATTACAAATCACACACTAATCTACAAATATATTTGTGTCATTCGGGTGGTATTTGTATATTGGGGTCGCTTTATGAAATTTTCTTTAATTGTAACGAATCTAATTCAAGTGCGGTATCTCTACCAAACATATTTACCAACACTTTTATCTTTCCTTTATCCTGGTCAATTTCAGAAACTTTTCCGTCAAATCCTTTAAACGGACCATCAATCACTTTTACAGCAGAACCCACTTCAAAGTCAATCTGGAATTCAGGTTCAGACACTTCCATTCTTTTCATTAAGTCATCCATATCTGTCTTCGAAACTGGTATTGGCATGGTTCCTGATCCTAGAAATCCTGTAACCCTTGGGGTGTTTCTTACCACATACCAAGATTCATCGTCTACAATCATTTCAACCAATACATATCCTGGATAAATCTTTTCTTCAACCGTCTTTCTCTTTCCGTTTTTAATTTTTATCTTTTTTTCTTTTGGAACAATAACATTAAAAATCTTGTCTTCCATTCCTAAAGACTCAATTCTTTGATTTAAGTTTTTGGCAACTGCATCCTCATATCCTGAATAGGTATGGATTACGTACCAATTTTTATCTTGTTCTATAACTTGCTTTGGCATTTTATTTGCGACACTAATTACGAATTACACGCTAATTTACTAATATTTATTCGTACATTCGAATGTTATTCGTATATTGGAGTCGCTTGGTTTACTTAAGTATAAATCTCTGGATCAAACTTGAGAACAAATAATCAAGCCCTCCCAAAAAAGCGGCAATTACTACAGAAACCACTAATACAATTAATGTATATTTTAAAACCTCTGATCTTGAAAGCCAGCTTACTTTTCTCAATTCTACATATACTTCTTTAAAAAATGTTTGTGTTTTTCCTACAATATTCATTTAATCTATAGCGACACTAATTACGAATGACACACTAATTTACTAATACTGTATTCGTACATTCGGGTGATATTTGTATATTGGAGTCGCTTGGTTTTGCTTATTTTAAAACCGCGTCTGGCGCGGCTTTTTATATATTAGTTATATAATAGCCGATGTAAGTTTACAAGTCAAGCCCCGCCTATTGAGCAATATACTACGCAAAGTAACAAAAGTTTTGCTCGATAGGTGCGGGGCAAGTCTTCAACTTGCCCTAACTAAGATGCCTCGTATCATTCAAAAAACGAATCTGAAATGAATTATCATCTGAAAATTCTAAAACAGTCAAAGCTGTGTTTTTAGGCTTATGAAATTCATAACTTTCTTTTGTAATCGGTTTCTTTAAAATATCCAGCAGTATCATTCCTATGGTGCCTGCATGACTGACAACCAAAACGGTATCATTTTTATGGTTTGCCACTATTCCGCCGAAGAAATCTTTGGCTCTTTTTTGAACTTCTTTATAAGACTCTCCACCCTCTGGCTTAATGAGATGAAAAGGTTCTTGAGACTCTTTTCTTAATTTCTTCCATTCTTCTTTTTTACCCTCAAGAATTCCCAAATGCTGCTCTTTGAGATAATGAGAACTAACAACTTTGGCCAAAGGATGATATTTTAATACCTCTTCTGCTGTTTGGACGGCTCTCGCTTGCGGACTTACATAAGCAAAGGTTATATTCTCTTTTTTTAGAAAATTGGCTAATTTTTTTGCCTGCTCTTTTCCTACTTCATTAAGTAAAACTTCGGACTCTTGTCCGCTGTTTACTTTATTAGCATTTTCATTGGTTTGGCCGTGTCTGGCAATAATAACTTTCATAAAAAAGAAATTTTATAATTATCTAATTCCGGTATCTATGGAAAAGTTTACCTCAACTGTTTCGCCTGATTTTAGGGTTATAGTTTTTGGCAAATCTTTTGCACCACCAATACCCTGCGATGGAATATTTAAAATATATGTTCCGGGTTGTACCTGAAAAGAATATGTTCCATCAGATAAAAAATGCATTCTTGTTATAACAGTAACTCCATCAGCTGCATATAAAATAACTTCGCGGGAAGTATATGCTTCAGGAGGCACCGGACAAGGCACACCTTCTCGTTCTACGGGACAAATAGGGCCCACATCTACTTTTCCTTTAATAGTGCCTGACGTAACCACATCCGGACACTTCGCAAATTCACATTTTGGCCCCTGCCTGCCAACATACGAACCATCAGGACATAATTTCGCTTCTTGGCTGCAAGCAACTGGCATGATAGATTTATAATTATAAAAAACAAAAAACGTATTAATCGCAAAAGCCATTGCAATAACCCCAAAAATAAAAATGATTAAATAATTTTTGCTGAACATGAATTTCTTTGCGAGGCAAATAAATTCATGTCGTAATTCATAACAGGTAGATTCTTATACATTGAGTTATGAATGGTGACATGCCTTTTATTTTCCTTTATACATCCAAGTTTTTAACAGATTTGGCGTGAGTCTGGATGAATTTTTTTCTTGGCCCAACTTCTTCTCCCATCAAAATATCAAACGTTTTGTCTGCTAAATGGCCATCGTCAATCTGAACCTGCAACAATATCCTGTTTTCTGGATTCATGGTGGTATCCCAAAGCTCTTCAGCATTCATTTCTCCTAAGCCCTTATACCTTTGGATATTTCCTGCTTTGCCAGTATCTTTTATTATGTTATCTTTTTGCTCTTCGGTATAAGCATATTTTATTGATTTACCAGATTGGATTTTATACAAGGGTGGTTGGGCAATATAAATATACCCCGCTTCCATGATTGGTTTAAAATACCTGTAGAATAAGGTTAAAAGCAATGTTCTAATGTGAGATCCATCAACATCAGCATCAGTCATGATGATAATCCTATGATATCGTAAGTTTTCTATGTTAAAGTCTTCTGCTACGGCGGTACCTAAAGCAATAATTAAAGACTTGATTTCTTTTGAAGCCAACATTTTATCTAATCTTGCCCTTTCAACGTTCAAGATTTTTCCTCGTAATGGTAAAATGGCTTGGAACCTCCTATCTCTTGCCTGTTTTGAACTGCCTCCAGCAGAATCTCCCTCAACGATATATAATTCAGATTCTTCGGCATCTTTTGAAAGGCAATCAGCTAATTTTCCAGGCAACGTTAAGCCCTCCAAAATTCCTTTTCTCAAAACGGTAGCTCTAGCTGCTTTGGCGGCTAACCTGGCCTTGGTTGCCAACATACAGTTTTCAATGATAGCTTTTGCATCTGATGGATTCCTTTCTAAATAATCAGTTAGGGATTCAGATACAGCATCTTCAACAGCTCCTTTAGCTTCTGGATTTCCCAGCTTTGCCTTTGTTTGTCCTTCAAACTGCGGAGTCCTTATTTTAACAGAAACAACGGCAGTTAAACCCTCCCTAACATCATCTCCCGAAAAGTTTTCTTCTTTTTCTTTTAAGAATCCTTCGCGCCTGGCGTAATTATTTAAGCATCTGGTTAAAGCTGTTCTAAATCCTGATATGTGAGTTCCGCCTTCGGGCGTATAAATATTGTTAGCAAAGCTTTCTTCGGTGCATTCCATTTCCTGTGTATATTGAAAAGCCGCCTCAACAAAAATATCTTGTTTTGTTGATGCTGTTGAAAAAATATTCTGGTGCCTTGGAGTATTTCCCAAAACCAAGTATTTAACATAAGAACCCACTCCGCCTTCAAAATAAAATACATAGCTTGCTTCTTCTCCCTTTTTTCTTTCATCCCTGAAAGTTATTTTCACCCCCCTAGTTAAGTATGATTGCTGGCGTAAATGGTTTAAAATCTTTTTTGCATCGTATTCTATTTTTGAAAAAATTTCTGGATCAGCATCAAAGGTTATGGTAGTTCCCGTTCTCTTTGAATCTGCAATTTTTTTAACAGCAGACTTTGGAGTGCCCCTGAAATATTCTTGCATATATTTTCCCCCATCTCTCTCAACTTCAGCTTGCATAAACGTAGATAAAGCACACACAACAGAAACTCCAACTCCGTGCAACCCTCCTGAAACTTTATAAGCATCTCCTCCAAATTTTCCTCCAGCGTGCAAGGTCGTCAAAACAGTTTCTAAAGCAGATTTTCCCGTATCTTTATGTTTTTCAACCGGAATACCTCTTCCATCATCAGAAATTCTTACCCTGGTATTTGGCATCAAAACAACTTCAATATCTTTTGCGTATCCTGCCATCGCTTCGTCTAAGCAGTTGTCTACAACTTCCCAAATCAAGTGATGCAACCCATCAGGTCCCGTTGACCCAATGTACATTCCAGGTCTTTTTCTAACCGGCTCCAATCCCTTCAAGACATAAATATCTTTGGCGGTATATTCATCTTTCTTACTTATCTTCTTAGTAAAATCTTCAGCTGTCACTTGCGGCTCTTTTGGTTCTGCTTTAACAGATTCTTTAATAACTTGCGTTTTCCTATCATCAACTGGTGCAACAATTTTTGCTTCCCATGGCTTAGCTTTTTTAGACTTTCCTGCCTGCGCAGGCAAGTCTTTAACTAATTCTTTAGGCTTCTCTATTTTTTTCTCAACTTTAACAGATTCGGTTTTTCCTGGTTTAGGAGAAGTCTTTGGTTTCTCGGCCTTAGGGGCTAGTTTCTTTTCTTTTTTATCTTCCTTATCTTTAATTTGTATTTTCATGGTATTTATTTTACCTTATTTTTGCACTTAATTCACTCTTGGTTTTATCTAAAATTTTCTCATGAATTACATTTACCCGGTTAAATAATTTCGCTTGCGAAATTAAAATCCTTTGGATTTTATTTAACTGGGTGAACCTCTTCATTTTATCTAACTTCGGCATGTAATTCTGATATTGTTTTATTTACTATCTTATCATGTATTTCATTAACTTCGCTGTTGGTCAAAGTTCTTTCTAAAGATCTATAAACAATTCTAAAGGTATAGCTTTTCTTATCAGCTCCAAATTTTTCATCGTTTTCATATTGATCTGTTAATTCAACCTGCTCAATTAAATCCCCAGCTTCATCCCTGACCAGTTCATAATAGTTATTCAAGTTAATGCTTTTATCAATAATAAACGAGATATCTCGTATTACTGCTGGATACTTGCTAACCTCTTTGTATTTTGAATTAATGTCTTTAAATTGGCTGGTTATTCTTTCATCAGTTGACCATAAAATCCTAATATCTGGAATTCCCATTTTTATCATTGCAACTCTGTCTAATCCAAAGGTTCCAGCCCACCCATTATAGATTTCTGGGTCTAAGCCAAAATTCTTTAAGCAATTAGAATGAACAAGACCAGCTCCTGTTATTTCAATCCAATTTCCTCCCCAATTAATTTCTACTTGAGTTGAAGGATCGGTAAACGGAAACGTATCAACTAAAAATCTGAACTCTATATCGCCGAAAATTGCTTTTACTGCATCAGTTTGCACATCTTGCAGCTCTTGAAGAGTAATAATCTTTTTATCTTTCCTGCAGACATACAAAAAATCTGTTTGATGAAAAGCTGGAAAATGTTTTCTGTCAATTTCATCCTTACGGAATACGATTCCAGGAGATAAAGATCCCACCTCGCCTTCAGTTTTCAATCTTTCTAAAACTTCCTCATTTCTAAAGTAGTATGGCCACATTACCGTCATTTGAGTTCTTAATATGTGATTTTTATCAATGTAATATGTGTCTGACTCTCTTCTTGAAGGATGATCTGCTGGCGTATTTAAGAGATCAAAATTATCTTCCACGGTAACTATCTTTGGGATATCAACAATATCAAAGCCTTTAAATCCTGGCAAATTTACTACTACATCGTTTATAATCTTAACTGGAGAATTCTCTTTTTTAGTTAAATCAGGTAGGGCTAATAACTTTTTTATCCTTTCAGCTTTGATGTCGGTGCGAGATCCTAGCCCTTTAATCAAGGTTTTTTCTTCACTATTATCTATGAGAATATCGTTATGCATATTTGTCTATTTTACCGTAATTTTAGAGTTAATTCAAGTAGCTAAAACCGCCTTTAATAAGGCGGTTTTAGCTCAAAATATTACATTAAACGAGTTACCAAAAAAATTAAGAGTGAGCCTAAAATGGTTAGAAAAATCAGCTTATATGAGCTGTGCTCTGAATGAGCTTCTGGAAGGATATCTGAAGCTCCAATATATAACAAAAACCCAGCAAAAAAACCAAGATAAAGGTAGAGAACATAATTTGGTAAAGTAAAGAACATCGTCGAAATAACTCCAAGAACTGGAGCTAAAGCGTCGAAGAATAAGAATGTTTTTGCTTTTTTATTAGTATTTTTATGGGAAAGCATAAACGTTATTGTGTTCATTCCATCAGTAAAGTCATGAGATATTACAGCAACAGCAACTAAAATTCCAACCAACGAATTAACTTGAAACCCAAGCCCTATTCCTACTCCATCAATAAAGCTATGCCCAATGAGAGCAGTCGCAGAAAGTACTCCTACTTGTGGATGCTTATGAGCTCCATATTCTTCTTCATGTCCAAAGTGCATAAGGATACTCTTTTCTAATGTATGGAAAAGGAGAAAACCTACCACTAATGCTATCATGACATCGATGGCATTAAATTGATACAATTTAATTTGTTCGATAATTTCTGGAAAGATGTCAAAGGCTACTACCCCAAGTAATACTCCGGCAGCAAAAGCCATAATATAGTGCAACTTAGACCTAAATTTTACAGCAAAAAGGCCCCCTAAGAAAGTGGAGGCAAATGCGAATATTGAAAAAATAATTGGCTCGAAAATCATTCTATTATTATATGATTTATTCCAACTAAATTCAATGGTCTTCTAAAATATTCCTAGATTTTTTAATTGTCCGTTATGTGAATTTATCTGGCTATCACTACCATTTCCGTCTTCGCCCTGATCTTTTATCCCAGGCACATTAATCTCTAAATTAATTGAGGCCTGAATAGATATTTTTGTTTGTTGTGCTATCCTAATCGCTTTTTGAAATAATGAGAAAGATTTTCCATAGTTTCTAGCTTGTAGTTCGTTTTGCCCCTGAGATATCGTATCGTTAGCAAGTTTTATATTCGCCTTAGCTGAATCATAGGATTCAGAGCTTAAAGATGATTTTTTCCCTTCAATAAAATTACTTACTTCGTCAATTTTATTCTGCGCTGATTTTAATTTTCCTTCGGCTGATTGCTGAACATCAGATGAAGATTTGTTTGATATCATATCTTCACCCTCTTGCCTATCTTTCTTAACTTTGTTTATATTTTCATTAACATTAGATAAAACCTCTTTTATATTTTCTGAAGCTCTCGAATCTTTTTCTTTTGATAATTCGTCTAATATGTCCTTATGGGCATTTAAAGATGCTTCCAGTTCAGAATTAATCTGTGCCGACAAGTTATTATTGTTTTGATTTCCCACTTTATCAGAATGTTTTTTTGCATCTTCAATATGTTTATTTAATAGTGAACTGATGTTGGCTTTAGTGCTTTCGTTTAAGTTCTCTTTCGATGATACTTTTTCAATTTCCTCCAATCTTGTCTCTGCAAGTTGAATATCGTATTGAGCTTTAGATTCGTCAGAAACCTGTAATAATCCTAAAACTTTTTCGTTAACTCCAACTTTTATAGGATAAAGAACATCTCCTGGCAAAGAATTATTGGCTGCTAACGAAACTCCAGAGAAAATAACCAACGAAAGGACCGCTACCATAGACGCATACCTTAAAACAGGTCTTTGGAAAATCGGCCATAACGACCATCCAACATTAACTCCTTGCATAGGATTATTTTTCATGAATTCTAAAACCTCAGATTTCATTATCTGTTTTTCATTTTCACTCAAGGAAACTTTCTTTGACTGATCCGATAAATTTTTAAGATATTTGTCTTCGTTCATTTTCTCTTTTTATTATTTCTTTTGCTTTTTCTAATCCCCGGTGGAGTCTTACATAGATATTATTTTCCTCTTCTCCCAGAACCTTTGCAATTTCTTTTGAAGAAAACCCATCTATATATTTCATAATAATAACATCCCGATACTTTTCATCTAAAGCATTTACAACTCGTAATAATTCTTGGCCGGCGAATTTTTTTTCAGCTACATTGGATTCATCTACTTTAGGCGTAACACCTTTTTCCATGATAGCATCCAGTGAAATTGCTTTTTTCTTTCTTGATTCGTCGATAATAAGATTATTGGCTGTCCTGTAAACAAATGCTCTAATATTATCTACTTCTTTACCTTCTGATATGTATTTCCAAGTTCTAAAAAAAGCCTCCTGCGCAAAATCTTTCGCTTTTTCCCGATCAAACACTCGGTAATAGCAGTGCCGGAATATAGCTTCTGAATATTTTTCATAGGATTGTACAAATTCTTCCTCCTTCCTCCTATTTATGCGCTTCATGATATGTGACGTTTAAAATATTATTTACTTACAAAAAAAACTTCGCTGCCACCTAAATTGATAAAGGCGAAGTTTTTCTGTTTTATAATCTATTTTATTACTTTAACTGTGAATCTATCGCCGCTTTTACCGTAGCATATGGCTGAGCCCCAGATATCATTTGGTTTCCAACGATTGTTCCTGGGGTGCCTTGTATTCCAAATGATGTTCCTTCTGCCTTATCAGCATCAATTAACTTTTGATATTCAGATGCTTTAGAAGTCATAAGCTGGCTTACTTTGTCAGAATCTATACCTAAAGATTTTGTTAAAGCCAAGATGTCTGCCTTGTTTCCCCAGCCACCATTTTCTGTATCTTGCTTTACAAACATAGCATTGTGCCATTTATAAAACTTATCTGGAGCCACTTCCCAGACTGCCCTTCCAGCCAAAGCTGCTGTTACAGAGTCTGATCCCAAAAATGCATAATCTTTGAAAACAACTTTTACTTTGCCTGAATCAATATAATCCTTTATTACCTGAGCTATTACTTCGTCATGGAAACGCTTGCAGAAAGGACACTGATAATCAAACCACTCTATCACCAATAACCGAGCATTTTTATCTCCTATATAAGGATTATTGCTTATATTAACCTTTGATGCGTCAACGGCTACTGGCTGATTATTTCCAGTTCCTTGCTGGTTGTTGTTTTGACCTGTTGTACCTTTATTGCTGTTATTGGTATATATGATAGTTCCTGAAATTATAACAGACGCTGCTATTATCGCAATTGCTATCCACTGAAATGAAATTGATTTTTTCTCTGCCATGATTTTTTAAAAATTATTATTTATTTAATTATTATATACTTAAATATACTATATGTTATATTTTTTGCAACAACAAGATTTTTCTGTAAAACTTACTTCACAATACTTCCTGAATTTATATCCTTATCCGGGCTCATCAGCACCGGCCCTTCGTCATCAGCCGCAAGAATCATTCCCTGACTTTCAACTCCTTTTAACATCTTTGGAGCCAAATTAAAGACAAAAGGACACTCTTTCCCGATTAATGAATCGGTCTCATAAAACTGGGCTATTCCAGCTACTATTTGGCGTTGAATTTTAACCTCCGACATTTTTCCGTCAGGCAAAACTTCAGAGGTCAAGCCAAAATCAACCTGCAATTTTAACAATTTATCTGACCCTTCTATTTTTTCAGCTGAAATAATCTTCCCTATCCTTATATCTAATTTTTTAAATTCTTCAAAACTTATCTCTTCCATCTTATATAATCAATTTTTTAAACTCTTCAACCATCGGAACTTGTTCAGATTCAGCGCCATTCATTTTTGCTGTATAATAAGCTGCAAAATCAGCTAATAATAGAGAAGAAAATATTTTATGCAAAACATCTTTACCTTCAAGCTCTATTTTAATAACTTTCAGTCCCTTATTTTCAAGCAATTTAGATGTGACATCCATTCTTTTCTTTATTTTTGGATGGTCTAATTTGTCTTGCAGCATGATAAAACAGAAGCTTTCTGACATTTTTTTTGTTTTTTCATTAAAATCAAAACCAGTCATCTCATTATGGTTTAATTCAGGAAAGACGTTGCAGAAAGCCGGAATTTTTCCCGTTTCATTGAATTTGATTTTCCAGTTGTATGCTATTGGATAATTAGCTTCAGATGAATATATCATAGGAACCATGTTGCTTATATCTTCTGCCAGTTTCTTGCCTTTTTCTTCAATACTTGCTGGAACTATATCAGAGAGAGAGCTGATTTCTGAAAGGCCATTTTCCTGGCACATTAATGCCATTAAAGCTTTCAAGCTAAAGCCCAAAGCAGACCTTGGCTGAATTCCTGTATTAGGTAGAATAATATATGGGATACCATCTTCTTTTGCCATTTCTATAAGCTTACCGCCAACAGAAATAGCAGCCAATGGAATATTTTTTTCCTTAGCTTTTTGATAAGAATCTATTGCTTCTTCGGTATTTCCAGAATAAGAGCTTATGATAACAAGACTGTTGCTTAAAATTTCTTCTGGAACTTCAGGGAGGCCATAATTTTTATGGATTATCAAAGGAAGCTTTGGATTATAGATTTTCAGTATATCTGCAGCTAAATGAGATCCTCCCATTCCACAAACAATATACCATGTATAACGTGAAAGCTTTTCTGAATTTTGTATTTCGGGTTGATATGAAAACTGTTTTGAAAAATTTTTAATAGCTTCGTACATGATTTTATGAGCAAGCGAATAAAATCATACCGGAATTCATAACAGATAGATTCTTATACCTTGAGTTATGAATGGTGGCATGCCTTATTCGTTCGTATTTATGAGCAAGCGAATAAAATCATGCCGAAAGGTAAACTTGATATATAGAATGCCTTATAGTTTACGTTGCTGCATGCCTTAGCTTGCATTATTTACATTATTCTATCATAGCCCGATATAAAGAAAAAGCCTCCCAAAGGAGGCTTTTTCTTTTAAATTTATTATTTGCAATCTTGAGGACATTCTTGAAAAGATTCCTGGCAGGTGCAATTTAGGCTTTTTGAATCGCAACTTGTATTATCCTTCTGGCAAACTCCATCTCCACATTTATCAACGCATACTATTAAACCTCCTTGAGGACCCGTGTTGCCTGAACTGTTTGAGTTACCAGATCCGTTTGTCTTTATTCCCTCCATTTGAGCTTGATTATCTAAGGGTTTGCTATTTTGATCCTGACCTGCATTCTGTTGTGTTGAATCATTATTTACAGTATTATTTTCCTGCTGCATCTGAATGTTCTTAGTATTACTTATAGAATACTGATAAAAAGCAAGTCCTCCTAAAATTAAGACCAATGCAACAACTCCCAAGATTATATATTTTTTATTCATATTCATATTCATATTCATATTTTTAAATACTTTGGTGCGCGTGGAAGGAATCGCGGACCGGAGTTTATCCGCCATAGCTATGCGAAGGCGGAACCTCCATTTTAAGAATCTGTTTTTATAGATTCTTGCATAAGAGCTTAGCCTCCATTGCTTTGGTGGGTCCGGAAGGAATCGGACCTTCGACCTCCATTTTATCAGAATGGCGTTCTACCACTGAACTACGGACCCACCAAAGCAATGTGCAGAACGAGCAAATAAACTAATCGCCCGGTTATTTCGGATTTTATCATAAAAAAAAGAAAGCCACAAGCAAATGAATGCTGCGGCTTAAAACGATGGCGGGCGGTCACATATAATAATAAATGTCCAAGATCTTGGTTGCCTCTGCCTATCCGTTGGGGCAGATAAGAACGAACGGGTGCACCCGTAAACTCGGTTGAGGCCGAAGAGACCCCGGTTGGGTTTGTCCATCTTGGACTCGTTACTGTTTGGCATTTATTCCCGCTCATTCGAGAGGGTGATCTTTGGACCATACTATTAACATTGGCTTTTACGCCGCCGTAACTGCGACCGCCCGCACTAAGCTGTTCACTTTTAGGTGAACAATTTGGTGAGGACGAACACAGAAGCTATATAAAAATATATAAAAGAACTACACTAAAAATATTACCAAAATCAAAAACCCAAGTCAACCCCTACTCTTTGAAATTGAAAAATATAACATTTTCTGTTAGGATAGGAACACAGGATTGAACCCCTATTAGAGCTTAATTAATAACGCTCTTTTGATAGATTTTTTCTAAATTTCAGAGCGAGAATTTGATAGAACGAGGAGACCTATACAGGAAGTATAAGCCGACGAGTTATAGCAAATTTAAAGCTGAAATTTAGAAAAAAGATACAAATATGGTGTTATTCATTAAGCTCTCAATAACATGACAAGAAAAAAACGTTTCATCATAGTCTTGATCTGCGCGTTGCTATTTTTAATAGTGACTCCTTATATTATATTCTATTCTCTTGGTTATAGGATTGATGTAAAGAATATGAAAATATTTACAACTGGTGGAATTTATGTAAGAGCATTCCCATCGGGAGCTAACATAACTATTGATTCAAACATAAAAAACTCAACAGGTCTTTTCTCAAATTCAGTTTTTGTCCAAAACCTATCTCCTGACCAGCATACTGTCTTAATACAAAAAGACGGCTATTATGATTACCAGAAAAACCTTAAGGTTGAAGAAAAAGAAGTAACAAAGCTTGAAAATGTAACCTTATTCAAAAAAAATTATATTTATAATATTTTAGAGAAGAATGTTAATTACTTCTCTATAGCCCCAAACAATGTTACTTTATTGGAAGCTAAAGTGGGTAGTCAAAAAATTGATTTTAATGTAATAAACTTAGATAACTCAAAAATACAACCCCTTTCTGTATCAATTAATAAAGGAGTCGTATCAGATCTGAAATGGTCTCAAAATTCTGAAAAAGGAGTTATAAAGATAAATAATTTATATTTTTTAATTGATCTGTCAGACTCTCAAAATCCAAAAATAAGCCAAATTAATTATTTATTGCAATCTAAGGAAGCTAATTTCAATCCGCAAGATTCCAGCCAAATATTCTATATCAAAAGCAAAAATTTATATTTAAGTTCTGAGCAAAACCAACCAATATTGAATAACGTTGCGTCTTATAAAATAGTGAACCAAAATATCATCTGGCTTTCTTACGATGGATTTTTGTATAGCTCTAACATTTTGGGAAATAATACAAGTAAAATCACATCCAAAGCTATATCGGTGAACTCCCTAGATTCTTACTCAATCATAGATGTTACAGATAGAATATTGCTTAAAGATAATGATTCCCTATTCTTGGTTAATAATGATACCAAAGTCCTTGAGGTATTAGACCAACATGCAAAGCAAGTAAGCATTTCGCCAAACAACCAAAGGCTTTTATATTTTTCCCTGCCTGCGCAGGCAGGTGATAGTGAAGTTTCATATTATGGCCAAAGCATAAACTTAAATAATGAAAGAATTCATGAAAAAATAGGCAGCTTTAGTAATATAAACGATTGCCAGTGGCTAAATGATGATTATATTGTTTGCTCTTTAGCTGATAAAATAATAATCTCTGAAATTGATACAAGGGGCAACCTTAATACCATTAATTTATTACAAACGGTCACGTTAGAAAACAATAACAAAATTGACATTAAAAATGCTGATATATCATTTAACCAGAGAGACAAAAAACTATACATTCTAACTCAAAGCAATTTAATCTCTTCAGATAGGATATTGCCTTAATAATCTCATAACTAAAAAGCCGCCGACAGCAAAGTGTGTCAGCAGCTACAATGATGGCGAGGCAGTACTCATAACCTAAAAAAGTTCGTATGTAGTGGATTCGAATTTGTTATGCAAAAGATTTACCTCAACTTCACAGTCCGGAGGGTCGTAAGGATACCAACCAACGCCCGGAAGATAAATCTGAAGTCTTCTGAGCCACATAGTGTTCGCAGAAGCTGATACAAATACCCCACGCACACAATTTGTCAATGATAGACACCCGCCACACAATGCCTCAACTGATTTTACCTGGTCTCCACGACTAAAAATTTGTTCCGCCATTTTATCACCCGCCTTTCTAAAATCTAGGGTTAACCAAAACAAAGAGCCAATACGACAGTGTACCTTAATTCATATATTATGTAAAGCTTACGATTTAAGAAAAAAGCCACCAGAAGGTGGCTTTTTTCTTAACGCTTCGCCCACTGATGAGGAGTGGTTACCCACCCTCACTGAGGCGAGAAACAATATCTGGTGTATAAACTAGGCAATCACTAAGAGAAATTCACACGTTTAGAGCTTTCTAAACGTTAATTATTCTTCATTATAGTCTGCCCAGAAGCCATGTCAAGCCCATGTGGATTTGAGAGAAATAAAAAAGCCTCAATCCGTCCATAGATTGAGGCATGTGCTTTGACTCGAAAAGAACTTAGGCGGTTGCCTCTTCCGTTTCCAGAAGCTGCTTGGCTTTTTCGACGCTTCCCTGAAAGGCGGCTTGTTCGGCAGTATCATGCAACATGGCGGTGTAGCGGTATTCGCCACTTAACTTCTTCTCAATCGTATCGAGAAGAGAGAGGACGAGAACCTCGGCATCTTCTTCTTGCGCCACGCGTTGAATGCTGCTGATTCTTGCATTTTTACCAACGATGGCAAGGATGTTGCGAACCTTCTCCTCCATCACTTTCGGAATCATGCTGATTCTCCTTTTGTTATGCCACCTATTTCATAATGGTGACGGTGAGGTTGAAAAATCCAGTCGCCCAGATTTCTTGTTCGGGCATACCCAGCTCGGTCAGTTTCTTGGAAAACTTCCGAATGAGTTAGCCGAAGATGAACAGGAAACAGTCACCCATCCACAGGGCGATTTCCGCTCCGACTTTAGGAAAGTACTTGTGAGCGAATGCTTTTTTCTTCCTTGACCATTCGTGATGTTGAGAGAGAAAAGCATTTTCCTCGGCCTTGTGCCACACATGGCGTTCTTCAATACGCACCTGCCGGCAATGAGCCAGAAGATCATGGCGCGCAACACATCATTGCAGCCGACGTCCCTTGCCTCTTGGACGAAAGAACTCTCAAACTGAAAAATGAGGCGAATGACCTGGGTTGCTTCTTCGATCATCTTATCATCCCTCCCCCAGAACACGCCATCCACAACGTAGTTTGACCAGCCGAAGAACGGCGACTGGTACATCTCGATGCGCTCTGCCACCTTTTCTGGTGTGGGTTTGACCCTTTTCCATTCGGGATTGGGGTCAAGAATGTGCCAGTGTTCAGAAAGTTCTTGGATGAGTTCTCCAATACATCCTTTCAAGTACATTTTGACATTGTCGCCTTGGTACCCTTCCTGCAGAGCAGTGAAGATAGTGCCTTGGGCCGCTACCCGCCGAGGACAGTAGATCTCGGTAAAGATGCCCGCTGGCCGCGTCGCAAGAACGTCATCGGTTCTGGCATACAAAACTCCTGGGTTAGAAGTAAATTTCTATGGTAAGAGCTGCCTGATTTATAACAAATATTTTAAATAAAGTCAACGCACCGTCTATTTTAATGTCTCATATCTCGCTTTATCAACAAACGAAAAGCCACCAGAAGGTGGCTTTTTTGTTTATCTCTTCGCCCACTGAGGGGCTTTTCTGGCACGTTTTAATCCAAACTTCTTTCTTTCCCTCATTCTTGGATCTCTGGTTAAGTATCCAACCTTCCTTAATCTTTTCTTGAAATTATTGTTAAAATCAACAAGAGCTCTTGCTGTTCCATGCCTTACAGCTTCTGCTTGAGCGCTTATTCCCCCGCCTCTTACCACTACGGTAACCCTAAACTTGTCCTGACACTTCATTTTAACTAATGAAGCAATTGCTGCCTGTTGAGCTTCAGAAGTTTTGAAATATTCTTGATATGGCTTTCCGTTTACTAAAAATGCTTTTTCGCCTCTTGTAAAAAGTCTTACTCTTGCAACTGCTGTTTTTCTTCTTCCCACCGCCTCAAAATACCTATCTGGCTTTGAAGCTATATCTTTATCTGTCACAAAATCTATCTTATCAAAATCATCTTCGTCAAAAACAACGGGGTCTTGATTCATTTCAACTGGTTTTATTTCTTCCTTAACCCGATCAAATTGTTTCGCCTTCTGGGAAACACCGCTTTCAGCGGATTTGACCGGGTGAACAACTTTTTTTATAATCTTTTTTTCTATTTCTTTTTTCATAATAATTGCCATTCTATAATTGGAGGCGAGGGAGGAGTGAAAGAATGTATTCATTCCGACCGAGCTGGCCAATTATATAAATTTGCTCTGCAAATTTCTACTTTTCAAGTTTTAATCTTTTAATCTGCCTTGACCTTAATTTATTTTTAGGAAGCATTCCCATGACAGCTTTTCTTAAAACTTCACCCGATCCTTTTTTAGCATAAATTTCCCTCATCGTTTCTTTTTTTAATCCTCCTAAATATAACGTATGCCTATAATATATTTTATCTTCAAACTTTTTTCCTGTTATCTTCATTTTGTCGGTATTTTTTACGGTCACAAAATCGCCGATATCCTTGTTATTAGCAAAGCCAGGTTTTGCTTTTCCCCTCAACAAAACAGCTATGGTAGTAGCTAATCTTCCCAAAACCTTGTCTGAAGCATCTACGATATGATTTTCTCTTTTAATAACCTCCATGTTAGTAGCGACACTAATTACAAATTACACACTAATGTACGAATATTCGTGTCATTCGGGTGATATTTGTATATTGGAGTCGCTTTACTTTACCAGCTCTATAATTACTATTTTTGCACCGTCTGATTTTCTAAGACCTAATTTTATTATTCTTGTATATCCCCCGTTCCTTGTCTTGAATGTTGGAGCAACTTCATCAATAAGTTTTTTTAGTATAACTGGAGAAAAATACCTTGCAAGCAATCTCCTATTTGGCATATTGATGTCTTTTGCCCTTGTAATAAACTTTTCAGCAACTGGCTTCAACTCTTTTGCCTTAACTTCCGTTGTTTGGATTTTACCGTGCAAAAAAAGGCTTCCTGCCATTGATTTTAGCAGTGCTTCTTTCTGGCTTTTTGTCCTTGATAATGCTTTGCCCTTATTTCTTTTTCTCATCGTTTTATATAAACCGCTTTGCAGTTTCTATAATTGGAAGCGAGAGAGGAATGGAAAAATTTATTTTTATATTCCGACCAAGCTGGCCAATTACATAATTTGCACTAGCAAATTTTATTTTTTCTTTTTAGCAGTTTTTTTAGCTTTTGTTGCCTTTTTCTTTTCAGCAGCTGACTCTTCTCCTGAAGATTCTGAGGCAGATTCAGAAACTTTTCCTTCAAAAATAAATGTAAAATGTTTAATCAACAGCTCGCATGATTGGAAAAATGCTTCTTCGGGAGATATAGTGCCATAGGTTTCTATCTGCAAAGACAATTTGTCAAAGTCTGTCCTTTCCCCGACTCTCACATTTTCAATTTGGAAATTAACATTTTTAATAGGGGTAAAAATGGCATCCATCGCTATAGATCCTATCTCTGATTTTTTAACATGCCTCTGCTCTTTAGGTTCATACCCTATACCCCTCTCTATGGTAATTTCCATATCAAGCTCTGTTTTTTTGTCAGTTATCGTAGCAACATGCATTTCTGGATTCATCAGTTCTACTTGGGGAGATAATTTGAAATCAGCTCCAGTAATTTTCTTTTCTCCTTTTACTTTAAGAGAAACTTTTTGCATTTCTCCGTCGAATATTTTAAAATTTAATCTTTTTAGGTTTAATATGATCATTATAACGTCTTCTAAAACCCCGCTCATAGTAGAAAATTCATGAGACACACCTTTTATTTTAACTCCTGTTACTGCAACACCTTCTAAAGAAGAAAGCAATACTCTCCTCAAAGCGTTTCCTATGGTAACTCCAAAACCTGGATAAAGTCCTTCGACTTCAAACGTGGCTTTGTTTTTTCCCTTCTGAACTACTTTTAATGGTAATGGTAGAGGAATCATAAATTTTAGAATCTAGAATCTAGAAAGTAGAATCTAGAATATGTTTTTTAAAAAATTCTATTTTCTATTTTCTGACTTCTACTTTCTCGTTTTAACGTGAATAAAACTCGATTAGGAATTTTACTACCTTGAGTAAAATTCGAATATTAATGATATTTCAACTGGAGGATTTACTTCGGCCAACGTAGGATCTGCTACAACTGTTGCTTGTAGATTCTCTTTGTTAATCTCCAGCCACTTCGGTGTTTCTATTTTTTTAATTTCGTTAGGCAAATCCTTAAAAATAAGCTTATTTTTTTTATGTTCTTTGATCGTGACAACATCTTCTCTTTCAACCTGAAATGAAGGTATGTTTACGGGTTTTCCATTAACTTTAAAATAGGCATGTGACACTATTTGCCTTGCCTGCTTTCTAGTTTTAGCAAAACCTAACCTGAAAACAACATTGTCCAATCTCCTCTCAAGACGCTTTATTAACTCATCTGAAACGTTTTCTGACTTATGCCTTTTACCTAATGTTTCAAAAACATATTTCTTAAACTGCTTTTCTGAAAGATTATAAAGTCTCTTAAGAGTCTGTTTCTCCTGCAATGATTTTTTATACCCCGAACCAGAGTCCCTTCTTCTCCTCTTACCTCTTTGAGGCTGAGTAGATGGAAATGCTTTATCGGCTACTGCTGTATTTTTGACGTTTGTTTCTACCATTTTATATTAGTTTTTAGTTTGTAGTGAGTAGTGAGTAGGCTGCTAACGATGTTACGTTCTACAAACTACTCACTACCAACTACTCACTCTACTCTATATTCTTCTTACTTTCTTTGGCTTTACCCCATTATGAGGAATCGGCGTAACATCTTTTATTGATACCACATTAAGGCCTTGTCCAACCAACGTTCTTAAAGCTGATTCTCTGCCAGCTCCAACTCCTTTTATATACACTTCTATTTTTTCCATAGCTAATTTTTTACATACATTAACTATAGCTTCAGCTACTCTTGAAGCAGCAAAAGAAGTTGATTTTTTAGTTCCCTTAAAACCTACAGCTCCTGCTGATTTTGAAGACAAAACATTTCCCCTCGAATCTGTAAGGGTAACTATAGTATTATTATAAGAAGAAGATACGTAAATTCTGCCTTCTAAAACTCTATTGGAAGCCTTAACTTTGACTTCCTTTTTCATAGCTTGATCAACCTTTTCCGATTCCTTAATAACTTCTTCTTGATTTTGTTCTGTAACGTGTTTTTTTCCCACTTTTTTAATTTTAAATTTTAAGTTTTAAATTTTAAATCAATAACAAATGATTTAAGTTTTAAATTTTAAAATTTTGATTTCAATTAAAATTTATAATTTAGCTTTTAAAATTATTATTACGTTGGTGATGCGGATGGCTTTCTGCCAGAACCCATGGTTTTCCTAACATTTCCCTTTACGGTCCTTGTATTGGTCTTTGTTCTTTGTCCTCTTACCGGCAGTTTTTTAATATGCCTCCAGCCCCTCCAAGTTCCAATGTCCTTCAATCTTTTGACATTAATCATTGTCTGCCTTCTCAAATCACCCTCGATTTTATAATGCTTATCTATAAACTCTTTTAATAAATTAATTTCTTCTTGAGTCAAATCTTTTGCTTTTTTATCAAAACTAATTTTAGTTTCATTCAAAATCTTCTTAGCCAAAGGCCTACCTACCCCGTAAATATAGGTCAAAGCTATCTCTATTCTTTTGTTTTCTGGTATGGTTACTCCAGATATTCTTGGCATAATAATTAATTTAAAGTTTAAATATCAAAATGTAAAATGTTAGCATCGCGCTTCGCGCGGTTATTTTTTAAATATAATTTTGATATTTGATATTTGATTTTTGCATTTTTACTATCCTTGTCTTTGCTTATGCTTAGGATTTTTCTTGCAAATTACATAAACTCTACCGTTTCTTTTAACGATTTTGCAATCATTACAAATTTTCTTAATTGATGGTCTTACCTTCATAATCGCTTCGCTCAAATTTAAAGTTTAAATATCAAAATGCAAAATGACAATTTTAAATTATAAATATCATCAAAAATTTGACTTGCAAATTTTTGATACCTTAATTTTTATTTTTGATTTTTGAACTTTGATTTATCTCAACCTATAAACTATTCTGCCCTTTTTCTCATCATACGGAGTCATTTCCACAGTAACTTTGTCGCCGGTCAGAATTTTTATATTATTCATTCTCATCTTTCCAGACAAAATCCCTGTTATTTCCCTGCCATCATCCAGCAGTACTTTAAAAAAGGCATTAGGTAAAGCTTCCATTACCCTGCCTTCTGTTTTAATGATGTTCTTTGAATTATTGTTTTCCTTACGATCTTCCATTAATAAAAATAATAATAGCAAATTAACTTGCTTTAGTCAACTCTTCTACTCTCTTTAGTCCTTCCCAGCAGAAAATGAAGATTAAATGAGGATTAATTGAAATTGAGCTTTATTTTAATTTTATTTTTGTCATTCGGTGCTTTGGTAACCCAAAATGGCCACAAGCTTACTTTAACTTCAGAAATACTGCCTGCATAACTCTTATCGATAATATCTTTTATTTCAGAAGATGATCTTCCTCGAAAAGAATCTAAAAGGGAATCTTGGTCTATTGAATGATATATTTTGTAAGACATAGTCAAGTCGATGATTTCTGTACCTTTTTGCAGGTCAACCGCCTCTGAAGAATAGTCTATTTTAAGACTTTCTAAGAGGAATTGTTCGCCTTCTTTTAGTTTTGATGAGATATCATTTTTTACAAATTCATTCAAATCACTCTTTTTAAAGACTAAGGCAGAAACTTTTACTTTCGCAGTTTCATTGAAACTATCAACTGTTGAGTTAGCTTGATCGCTAGAACTTGAAGTAATCACCGTTTTTGAAATAGAATCATCAAATAGTATATCATCTTTAGATAAGCTGCTTTTAATTGAATTTTTAGCATCATCAAATAATTTATTGGTTAAGCTTTCTTTAGCACTATCAATATCGTCTTTGGTTACTTTCTTTACTTTTCCTGTAGAACCTCCAACCATCTTTTGGTTAGATTCAGCCCAAATGCTGTAATAATAAGCAGTTCCAGATAATTTAGGAATAGAAAACTTAGATGGGCCTATATTATAATCAGGCCCTACCGCTTCTGCCTGAACTTTTACCGTAATCAAACCTGAAACTAATTTTCCGCTCTGGTATTTTGCAGCTGGAATAGTAACTTTATCTAAAGTTACGAAATATTTTCCAGAATCAGAAAGGAAATGGCTGCCTTTCAATAGGGTAACTGAAGTTGCCGGATTATATTTGTTATATATTGTGATACTTCCCGTTGCCTTGCTATCGGTTGAAGATGTACCGGTAGATGGAAATTCTTGTTGACCATCTTTTTCCATTTCTATATAATCTGCTGGAATAACTTTAAAAGATGTATCAATACTTTTAACAGATTTATCTGCTGTTATTTTTTCTTGAAAAGAAAGATTTTGCATAACAGGAGAAATTTCAATGGTGGCTTTTTGCAGAGAATTATAAAGATAAATACCCACAACTAATACTAAAGCAGCGAAAGCAATCAAAATATTCCTTTTTGTAAATAAGGTTCTTTTCCTTTTCGTCTCTTTCTTTATCGTCGAGTTATTTATAAGGCTCTTTTTTTCCTTCTTAGATGAAACAACCGGAGACGAAAACTCCTTGATAGTATTTTCAATCTTTTTTGCTATTTTGGGCGGTTTAATATCGTATATCTTCTTAGACATTTTGCCAGGCGACACTAATTACTAATGCATGCGAATTTACGAATACTATTCGTGTCATTCGAGTGTCATTTGTAAATTGGAGTCGCTATTTTAGAATTGCTTTGATCCTTCTTACGCCAGCTGAAACAGCTTCTTCTTTTGTTATTTTAAATTTACCCAACTCAGAAGTATTTTCTACATGAGGGCCTCCGCAAAATTCTTTACTGAATATATTACCCTTGTTATCTTCAATAAAATAAACTGATACCGTATTACCGTATTTTACACCAAATTCCATTTCAGCGCCAAGTTTTTTGGCTTCGTCAATGGGCATATCCTTTTTTATTACGTCCAAACCCTGATGGATTTTTTCATTTATCATATCTTCAAGTTGCTTTTTTTCTTCATCGGTTAACTTTCTGTCAAAAGAAAAATCTATTCTCAATCTTTCAGAATTGATATTGCTACCACGTTGTTTTACCTGCTTTCCAAACATCTCTTGTAAAGCTGCCAATAATAAATGATGAGCTGTGTGCAATTTAACCGTTTCAGGCGAATGGTCAGCTAAACCTCCCTTAAACATTCCAGCTGAAGCTGTCTTAGAAAGTTCTTTATGTTTTTTTAATTCTTCAAAAAATTCTTCCCTATTGTCTACCACTCTCATTTCTTCTAAAACCTCGAGTGGAAATCCATATGTTTCATACAATTCAAATGCTTCTTTTCCCGTAACAACATCCATCTTCTCAATTACTTTTAATCCTTCTGCTAACGTTTTTTCGAATTTTTCAGCTTCTTCTCTGACAACTTCTAAAATCTTGTTTTCATCTAATACATACAAATCTCTGTAAATTTCCATGCACTTTTTAATTGGATCAAACAATTCTTCCTTGCTGAATTCTCTCATATAAACCATCATCCTTCTTAACAACCTCCGTAAAACATATCCCTGGTCTTTGTTTGATGGTAAAACTCCGTCAGAAATCAAAAACATCAAAGCTCTGGTGTGATCAGCAACAATCCTCTTTTTCCTTTCATCAAAATGTCCTGGAAAAATTTGCATTATCGGTAAAAACAAATCAGTTTCATAAACGCTGTTTTTTCCATTTAAGACTGCGACCACTCTCTCTAACCCCATTCCAGTATCAACATTTTTTTGATCAGCCAATTCGTATTCGCCTCCCTGAGTTTTATTGTATTGCATAAATACATTATTCCAGATTTCAACCCAATTTTTGTCTTCTGGATTAAATACTTCAGGGGCTGGAGTTGATAACTTCCAATAAAAAATTTCTGTGTCTGGCCCGCAAGGTCCTGTTTTTGCAACTGGACCCCACCAGTTATCTTCTTTAGGCAAAAAAGCAATTCTTTCTTTTTTAATTCCCAAAGACTCCCAAATCTTAGCTGATTCATCATCTTTTAGTACATGTTCATCACCTATAAAACAAGATACGGCTAATTTTTCTAATGGAATATGTAAATCTTTGGTTAAAAATTCAAAACTCCATGTTATAGACTCTTCTTTCCAGTAATCTCCCAATGACCAGTTTCCAAGCATTTCAAAAAAAGTTAAATGAGTATCATCTCCCACTTCTTCAATATCACCCGTCCTTATACATTTTTGATAGTTAACCAACCTTGTTCCCTTTGGATGCTTCTCACCCATTAAAAAGGGAACTAATGGCTGCATTCCAGCGGTCGTAAAGAGCACGGTTGAATCTTGCTTGTTTGGAATTAAAGAAGCACTGGGAATTATTTCATGCCCCCTCTCTTTAAAAAATGTTAAAAACTTTTCTCGTAATTCTGATGACTTCATAGAGTATTTATAAGTTTTTATATTTTATCACAATTTTTTGCAATAAAGAAGCCGCTTGTTATTAAGCGGCTTGAAGCCTTATCCCTTCTCAAAGGTCATGTTTTGAAGCTCGGCCAATCCTGCATATTTTCAGGTAATTCATCTGGGGGTATCATTGCAGCAATTTCTTTTAAATTAATTTCTTCCCTTGCTAATGGCTTACCAGGTATACCACGACGAAACTCACATTCTACAACCTGATCATCGACACTAATTGGTGTCCTAAAAAGAGCTATCGTTCCACTAAAATAGAATATATGAACCACCGTATCTATAAATTCTCCCACTTTCCAATTTTCCATCTGAGACTCCTTTGCCAAGATTCTAAGTTACGTGTACCTATCTGCCACGACAGATGCAGCAAACGACAACGGTTTTATCATTGGTTCAAATCCGTGCCCCTTAATCAATCCTGTTACCTCCTTCACCATTTCTTTGGTTTTTCCGTGTTCACCTACATCAGCATGAATATAGGCAAATTCATATTTAAAATCA
>Ga0209515_10001305_pt1 | contig 42281 bp, 35 predicted proteins | sample Subgroupgradi54m_FD_187454 | JGI IMG/M metagenome (GOLD analysis project Ga0209515, IMG submission 187454) | Subsurface groundwater microbial communities from S. Glens Falls, New York, USA - GMW60B uncontaminated upgradient, 5.4 m (SPAdes)... ... | reverse complement strand
GAATGCGGTCGCACCCTGTTGATGCTCGACAGCGGATTCTCGGCGCGCGAAACCGCGCTGCGCTTCGAACGCCATGACCGCAGCCCCGACAAGCTCAGCGCCATCCTCATCACCCACGAACACGGCGATCATTGCCGCGGCGTCGCCAGTTGCGCGCGCCGCTTTGGCGTGCCGGTGTGGATGACCGCCGGGACCTTCTCCGCCCTCAAGGGCCAGTTCGACGCGGACGCCGACATCCGCCTGATCAATCCGCACGAGCGCTTTGCCATCGGTGATATCGAGGTGCATCCGTTCCCGGTGCCGCATGACGCGCGCGAACCGTGCCAGTTCGTTTTTACGGATGGCGATACGCGCTTCGGTTTTCTCACCGACATCGGTTCCATCACCTCGCATGTCGTGGAAATGCTGAGCGAGTGCGACGCGCTCGTGCTCGAATGCAACCACGACGCGCGCATGCTGCGCGACGGTCCGTATACGCCGTCGCTCAAGGCGCGCATTGCCGGCGAGCACGGCCATCTGGAAAACGGCGTGGCGGCGCGCTTGTTGTCACAGATTGCCTCGCCGCGCCTGCGCTACGTGGCTGCGGCGCACCTGAGCGAGACCAACAACACCCCGGCGCTGGCGCGCGCGGCGCTGGCGAAAGCCATGGACTGCGAGCCGGAGTGGATCGACGTCGCCGAGCAGGACGAGGGACTGGCGTTTTACAACGTGTCCCAGGTCTGGGTGTAGCCGAGCGTATGACGAACAGAATGACTGAAGCCTCGAAGGCCCCGCCGATTTTGTCGCTGCGCGGCGCGCCGGCGCTGTCGCCGTTCCGGCGCGACAAGCTGCTGGCGGAAATGCGCGCACGCGTGCCGGCCATCGCCAGCGTCACGGCGCTCCATTGGCATTTCGTGGCGCTCGACGGCGAACTGAAGACGAACGAACAGGCGGTGCTGGCGCGCCTGCTGACTTACGGACCCAAGGCCGATGCACAGGCGAAGCCGGATGGCGAACTGCTGCTGGTGGTGCCGCGCCTCGGCACGATCTCGCCGTGGTCCACCAAGGCCACCGATATCGCGCATTGTTGCGGCCTCAAGCAGATCCGGCGTATCGAGCGCGGCGTTGCCTGGTATTTCACCAAAACCGACGCCAGTCCGCTGACGGCTCCGGAGCGTGAAGACCTGGTGCCGCTGATCCACGATCGCATGGTGGAAAACGTACTACCCGATCTTACGCAGGCGTCACAGCTGTTCCGCGAAGATGCACCGGCACCGCTGCGCGTGGTGGACGTGATCGCCGGCGGGCGGCAGGCGCTGGTGGAAGCCAACCGCGAGTGGGGACTGGCGCTGTCGGAAGATGAGATCGATTACCTGGTCGAGAATTTCAAACGCATCGGACGCAATCCCACCGACGTCGAGCTCATGATGTTCGCGCAGGCCAACTCCGAGCACTGCCGGCACAAGATTTTCAACGCCGACTGGATCGTCGACGGCCAGCCGCAGGAGCATTCGCTGTTCGGCATGATCCGTACCACCCACGCCGCCAATCCCAAGGGCACGCTCAGCGCCTACGAGGACAACGCCGCGGTGATCGAGGGCGGGCGCACCGGGCGGTTTTTCCCCGAGCCGGGCAGTGGCGTTTATGCCTTTCACGAAGACGATACGCACATCCTCATGAAGGTCGAGACCCACAACCACCCGACCGCGATCTCGCCGTTTCCCGGCGCGGCCACAGGTAGTGGCGGCGAAATCCGTGATGAGGGCGCGACCGGTTGCGGCGCCAAGCCCAAGGCCGGTATCACCGGATTTTCCGTGTCCAATCTGCGCATCCCCGGCGCGGAACAGCCGTGGGAAAAGGATCATGGCAAGCCCGGGCGCATCGTCAGCGCACTCGCAATCATGCTGGAAGGTCCGATCGGCGGTGCAGCCTTCAACAATGAATTCGGCCGCCCCAACATCGGCGGTTATTTCCGCACTTTCGAGATGGAAGTGGACGGCGAGGTGCGCGGCTATCACAAGCCGATCATGCTTGCCGGCGGCCTCGGCAACATCCGCGCACAGCATGTACACAAACACGACATCCCGGCGGGCGCGAAGATCATCGTCATCGGCGGACCGGCGATGCTGATCGGTCTCGGCGGCGGCGCGGCCTCGAGCATGGCCACTGGTACCAGCCACGAGGAACTCGATTTCGCCTCGGTGCAGCGCTCCAACGCCGAGATGCAGCGGCGCTGCCAGGAAGTCATCGACCAGTGCTGGGCGCTGGGCGAGGAGAATCCGATTTTTTCGATCCACGACGTCGGCGCCGGCGGGCTGTCGAACGCGCTGCCGGAACTGGTGAATGGCGCTGGCCGCGGCGGCAAGTTCGATCTGCGCGCGGTGCCGAACGACCAGCCCGGCATGTCGCCGATGGAAATCTGGTGCAACGAAGCGCAGGAGCGCTACGTGCTGGCGGTGGACGGGAAACAGTTCGAAACCTTCCGTGCTCTATGCGAGCGCGAGCGCTGTCCCTATGCCATGGTCGGCGAAGCCACCGAAGAACGGCACTTGGTGCTGGAAGACGGCTACTTCAGATCCAACCGGAACCTGACGGCGGACGCCGCGCTCGCCGAACGCATGGCGACACCGATCGACATGGACCTCGCAGTGCTGCTCGGCAAGCCGCCGAAGATGCAACGCGACGTCAGCCATCTCAAGCGCAAGCTCGAACGCTTCAAGACCAAAGAGCTCAATCTTAAGGAAGCGGCCTATCGCGTGTTGCGGCTACCGACCGTCGCCAATAAAACCTTTCTCATCACCATCGGTGATCGTACCGTGTCCGGCCTGGTGTGCCGCGACCAGATGGTTGGCCCATGGCAGGTGCCGGTGGCCGACGTGGCGGTCACAGCCAGCGGCTACGAGGGTTACACCGGCGAAGCGATGGCTCTGGGCGAGCGCACGCCGCTCGCGCTCATCAATGCCGTCGCCAGCGGGCGCATGGCGATCGGCGAGGCGCTTACGAATCTCGCCGCGGCGCGCATCCAAAAACTCCCGGACGTGAAGCTCTCCGCCAACTGGATGGCGCCCGCCGGTCATCCGGGGGAAGACGCGGCGCTATACGACACCGTGCGCGCGGTGGCTCTCGAGCTGTGCCCGGCGCTCGGCATTTCGATTCCGGTCGGCAAGGATTCGATGTCGATGAAAACCGTTTGGCAGGACCCTGACGGCGAGCAGCGCGCCGTGACCGCGCCGCTGTCGCTGATCGTCACGGCGTTTGCGCCGGTCATGGACGTGCGCAAGACGCTCACCCCGCAGCTGCATACCGACAAGGGCGAGACCGACCTGATTCTGGTCGACCTCGGCAAGGGCGCCAATCGCCTCGGCGGCTCGGCGCTGGCGCAGGTGTATGGGCAGATCGGCGACGAGGCCCCGGACGTGGACGACCCGCGGGTGCTGCGGCTGTTTTTCCATGTCATCCAGGCCCTGAACGAACTCGGTTTCGCCTACGCCTATCACGACCGTTCCGACGGCGGCCTGTTCGCCACGATCTGCGAGATGGCCTTCGCCGGGCACACCGGCGTGCGCATCGATCTCTCCGATCTCGGCATCGACCCCGCGGCCGCGTTGTTCAACGAGGAACTGGGCGCGGTGCTGCAAGTCCCGCGCGCGCGGCGCGACGGCATCATCGGCGCGCTCAAGGAAGCCGGCCTCGCGCGCCACACGCACATCATCGGCACGCTCACCGATGACGACATCGTCAGCTTCAACCATCTCGGCAAGGAATTTTTCTACGACTCGCGCGTGAACCTGCAGCGCGCCTGGTCCGAGACCAGCTACCACATGCAGCGGCTGCGCGACAATCCGCAGTGCGCGCAGGAGGAATACGACCGCCTTCTGGATATGACCGATCCCGGTCTGAGCGCGCAACTCACCTTCGACCCCGAGGATAAAATCGCCGCGCCCTTCATCGCGCGCGGGATCAAGCCGCGCATCGCGATCCTGCGCGAGCAGGGCGTCAACGGCCAGGTGGAAATGGCCGCGGCTTTTACCCGCGCCGGCTTCACCGCCGTGGACGTGACCATGAGCGACATCATCGACGGGCGCCTGGGGCTCAAGGACTTCAAGGGTTTCGCCGCCTGCGGCGGGTTTTCCTTCGGCGACGTGCTCGGCGCCGGCGAGGGCTGGGCCAAGTCGATTCTTTTCAACACACGGGCGCGCGACGAGTTCGCGGCGTTCTTCACGCGCAGCGACAGCTTCGCGCTCGGCATCTGCAACGGCTGCCAGATGATGTCGAACCTGCACGACATCATTCCCGGCGCGGAGCGCTGGCCGCATTTCGTGCGCAACGCCTCCGAGCAGTTCGAGGCGCGCGTGGCCATGGTGCAGATTCCGCAGAATCCCTCGATCTTCCTGCAGGGCATGCAGGGTTCGATGCTGCCCATCGCCGTCGCCCACGGCGAAGGACTGGCCGAGTTCCGCGATCCCACTCACATCGAGCAGGTGATTCTGGACAAGCAGGTGGCGCTGTGTTTCGTGGACAACCGCGGCAATCTGACGCCGACCTATCCGTACAACCCCAACGGCTCGCCGCACGGCATCACCGGCCTCACCACGCCCGACGGACGCTTCACCATCATGATGCCGCACCCCGAGCGCGTGTTCCGTGCCGTCGCCAATTCCTGGCGCCCGGATGACTGGAACGAAGACGGCCCGTGGATGAGGATGTTCCGGAATGCGAGGGTGTGGGTAGGCTAGCCATTACTTCTCCCTCCGGGAGAAGTAGGGTGTGCTGAGCGATAGCGAAGCGCACCACACAACTGTTGTCATCTCCGCGAAGGCGGAGATCCAGGCCTTGAATGAACAAAAGCCGCCTTCAAGGCGGCTTTTGACTTTGAAAATCTACTTGTGGGTGGCTGACCCACGGCAGGTGACTTTTCTTTGCTTGTCCAAAGAAAAGTCACCAAAAGAAATGACACCCCGGAGCGCGCGACTGCTCCTTCCGTTCCTCGCCCCACCGGGCGCTCGCCAACTCGCCGGGCGCACACTACGCGCCTCGGGCTCAAACACGGTCTCGCTTAACTACTCCCGGTGGGGCTGCGGTACTCGGCGCGCGCTACGGGGTGAGTTAGCAAAATATTCTCAAGGCTTGACTCAGGGGACAGGAAGCACAACCATGCCATGGTTGGACATCAGCACATGGAGTCACGCATGTCTTATTTCATTTACGAGAATTGGCAGGCGGGGCCACATAAGGCTGTTCTACATTCCGGCTCCTGTGGCTTTTGCAACAATGGTTGCGGCCTAGCTGGAGGGTCTGACCCTAAGCACGGGGAGTGGCATGGTCCGATTGCCTCGTTAACTGAGGCTCGCGCGAAGCAGAAAGCTATGCGCGTCGAGACTAGAAAAGAGTGTCGCTGCATTTCACCACAGAGGAAATAAGAGGTCAGGCTGAGTTCGCTTGGGTTAGCTGACCCCATTTATATATGCAGAGGAGAATAAAATGGCTGAAATAGTAAATCTTGATGCACTAATCCCTCGCGAAGATTTCGAGATTGCTGAGGCGCAGGATCAAGCGCAAGCCATGCAAACGATTCAAATACGCGATCTAGAAAAAGATAGCTTCTTCTACAGTGTTATTCGCAAGCCTGATTTCCAGCGAGAAACAAATGAATGGGGGATAGGCAAGATTACAGATTTTGTCCAAAGTTTCCTGGATGGCGATCTTATTCCTGCCATAATCTTGTGGAGAGGTGGAGCGAATATCTTTGTAATCGATGGCGCTCATCGTCTCAGCGCGTTGATTGCGTGGGTACAAGATGACTGTGGTGACGGTCTTGTATCTAAACTGTTTTACAGCGGAGCCCTTCCGGAGGAGCAGGTGCGTGCGGCGGAAAGGACCCGCAAGTTTCTCAAGAAAGCGATTGGCTCATACCAAGACCACAAAAATGCTATACAACACCCAGACCAATTTGCTCCAGAAACCGTTGCGCGTGCGCGCCGTTTGGCTTCCTTGGCACTCCAGCTTCAATGGGTGACGGGTGATGCCACAAAAGCCGAAGCATCATTCTTTAAAATCAACCAGCAGGCAGCACCCATCGACAAGACAGAATTACGGTTACTTCAATCGAGAAACAAGCCGAACGCCCTAGCAGCACGCGCCATCATTCGTGCCGGTACTGGCCATAAGTATTGGTCGCGCTTTACGGAAAACGTCAAGGCCGAAATCGAACAGCAGGCTAAAGAGATAAACGAGCTGCTATTCACACCTGCGCTGAAGACGCCGATCAAGACGCTTGATCTTCCTGTCGCAGGTAGGGGATACAGCTCCCAAACGTTACCTCTTGTATTCGAGCTGGTGAACATCACAAACCACGCGCCGAGCGAGAATCCTCCAGATGATAAAGACGATAAAGATGGCAAGACCACGATAGAACACTTAAAGAACTGTCACCGGATCCTGAATAGGATATCTGGCACTCACCCTTCTTCTCTTGGCATGCACCCTGCTGTGTACTTCTACAGTAATACAGGAAGATACCAGCCAACAACTTTTTTCGGTATTGTGGAATTCATTAAAGAGTTGGAAAAAAAGAATGCCTTTAAATCTTTTATATCAGTGCGAAAAGAATTTGAAGCGTTCCTTCTGAAATATAAAATGCTGCCTAACCAAGTAACGCTAAAGTATGGAAGTGGGCTCAAGGGCTATCAGCCGATGGCAGAATTCTTTTCTACGATCTTGAGATCATGCCTTGATGGTAAGTCCCAAGAAGAGACGATCGCGGCTCTAATTTCACAACCAAGGTTTAGCTATCTTCAGGCACAGGAAATGGACGAAAATGGCGATGTGTCGGCAGCTTTCAATACTGCGGCTAAGTCGGCAGCGTTTCTTCGGGATGCTCTAAAGGAGCCATTGCGGTGTGGTATATGTGGAGGGCTCATTCATTTTAACTCCATATCGATAGATCATATTAAACGGCGAGAAGATGGCGGGTTGGGCGCGGTCGATAATGCGCAACTATCGCATCCATTCTGCAATACGACTGTGAAAAACTGAAGCACAGTAGGTTGGGGTGAATAAAATGAACCCCAACGATAGGCAGTCGCTGTAAGCCGTGTCATATTGGGGTTCGCGATGCTCACTCCGCCCTACCGAACTTCTGGCTCGACCAATCAGGAGATTCTGAATGGAACCTCGTCTCAGCTTTGTAACCCTTGGTGTTTCCGATCTTCAGCGAGCGACACGCTTCTACGAAGAGGTGTTGCGTCTTCCCCGGATACAAACCCCGCCCGAGGTTTCCTTTTTCGAACTCGGCAAGACCTGGCTGGCGCTGTACCCGCGCGAGCTGCTGGCGGCGGATGCCGGCGTTCCGGCAGCGGGCTCGGGATTCCCCGGTTTTACGCTGGCGCACAATGTCCGCTCGGCGGGTGAGGTGGACTGGCTTCTGAAGGAGGTCGCTGATGCGGGCGGTCGTATCGTGAAGCCGGGCACGCGCGCGGACTGGGGCGGGTATACGGGTTACTTCGCCGATCCCGACGGATTTCTCTGGGAAGTCGCCTGGAACCCACAGTTTCCGCATACTTGAATTCAGGAAAATGGCCAGGGAAGAAATTTTGCTCGTTTATGACAAGCAATGCCCTGCGTGTGACTATTACTGTCAGGTCGTTCGCATTCGGGAAACGGTCGGCGAGCTCAAGCTCATGGACGCGAGAAAATCGAGCGCGGTCATGGACGAAATAACCTCGCGGGGATTGGATATCGACCAAGGCATGGTGTTGAGAATGGGCGATCGGCTTTATTACGGTTCAGACGCCATTCATGCCCTGGCGCTTATCAGCAGCCGTTCGGGAGTCTTCAATCGTCTCAATTACTGGATGTTCAAATCCAGGACGCTGTCTCACTTTTTTTATCTCATCCTCCGGTTTTTCCGGAATCTCTTGTTGAAGCTGCTGCGCAGGACGAAGATAAACAATCTAAGGCTGGAAAATAACGACAGATTCTGAGTCTTCCGAACGGCGTTTGCCAATCACAAGGAGGAGCGCGATGCGTACAATTATCATCATCGTGAGTGGCTTCGTCCTGCTTGCCGTTTGTATCGGTGTCGCGCGATTACTTGGGAGCAATGGCGCAGCAACAATGAGTATCGCTGTTAAGGTCTTTATCCCGATTTGGCTTGTCGCTGCCGGAATCAATATGTGGATCGGCGTTGCCCGGGCGGGCTACTCGGTCACCGAGGAGTTGCCGATCTTCCTGCTTATATTCTCATTACCCGCAGCAGCAGCGCTGTTCATCCAGTGGAAGTTTTTATAATAAAAATTCATCGCCAGGAGAGCTGACATGGGTAAAAACCGAATGGAGGCATTCAGCGATGGCGTGCTCGCCATCATCATCACCATCATGGTTCTGGAAATGAAGGTGCCGCATGGCGCTGATTTCGCTGCCTTGCGTCCGTTGCTGCCGGTTTTCCTCACTTATGTGTTGAGTTTCATCTATCTCGGCATTTACTGGAACAATCATCATCACATGCTGCATGTGACACAGCACGTGAGCGGCGCGATCCTGTGGGCCAACCTCCATTTGCTGTTCTGGTTGTCGCTGTTTCCCTTCGTGACCGGATGGATGGGTGAGAATCACTTCGCGGTCATGCCAACGGTCCTGTATGGAGTGATTTTGTTGATGGCGGCCGTGGCTTATTGGATTTTGCAGCAGGCCATCATCGCCAGGCATGGCGGGGAGTCCCTGCTCGCTAAAGCGGTGGGCAGAGACCTCAAGGGCAAATTATCCCCCATGCTTTATGTCATCGCGATAATTGCCGCATTTTTTGTACCGTGGGTCGCTGGGACACTGTATGTTCTGGTGGCGGCGCTATGGTTGGTGCCTGACCGCCGCATTGAACGCGCGCTGGCCGGTGGGAAGGGGCAGACGCCGTAATGCATATAAAACATGACAATTGCCGTTAGGTTTTGTGATCGCGCGCAAGACGCGCGATACCATTCAAACCCTGGATCCCCGCTTTCGCGGGGATGACAGCGTAGATCGGGACCGTATTCGCGGGCATGACAAAAGTTTTTGTTCCCAGCGCACGCTACTTTGCCATCGGCGGTTCGGTTAATATAACCGAATGAACAAAAGCCGCTACGCCAGCGTCAAACCCTTCACTACCAAAGACGGCTCGATCATCCGCGAGCTGATGCACCCATCGGTGCATGGCAATGCGAACCAGAGCTTGGCGGAGGCGATCGTGGCGGTGGGGAAGGGGACGCATTTGCACAAGCATCATCGCAGCGAGGAGATTTATCACGTCACCGCCGGCGAAGGCAGGATGGTGCGGGGCGATGAGATCTTTGCCATCAATCCGGGCGACACGATCTGCATTTTGCCCGGGACGCCGCACCGGGTGGATAATACCGGCGCGACCGAATTGAAGATTCTGTGCTGCTGTTCCCCGCCGTACTCGCACGACGACACCGAACTCCTGGATATATAGCTCCCGGTTTCTGGGCGTTCTGCGGCAAGTTTCTGCCGTATTCCGCCTCTTGGCCCTGTTTTGTGACGTTCACGCGCGATGGCGACGTAAAAATCCCCTAAGGGGCAAGCAGTTAGCTAACCCCTCAAAAACCCGCATCAGGCACGGGAGTTGCACGTTATCTCCCCAGATTTAAACGGAAAATTCTGAAGGATGCGGAACATCAGACTGCCATCAGTTCGCCAGAGCGTGGCAGCCCTCGGGCTGTTCATGCTGTTTGTCGTTTTCGGCGCGGCGCAGGCGGAGGTGTACGTCTACGAGATGCCGGACGGCACGCGCGTGATCACCGATCATCCGATCAATTCCAAACATTCGCGCGTGGTGCGCGTGGCGCCGGATGTGAAGGGCGCCGGCAAGCTCGCGGCGCAAAAGAACAGCCCGGTGTTCCGCGAAGAGGCATCCACCTACGACCGTCTCATCCGGCGTTATGCCGATGAATACGGCGTGGAGTTCGCGCTCGTCAAGGCGATCATGACGGTGGAGTCTGCGTTCAACCCCTACGCCGTGTCGAACAAGGGCGCGCGCGGGTTGATGCAGATGATGCCGTCCACCGCTGCCCGTTATGGCGTGACCGATATTTACAATCCGGTGGAGAATGTCCGTGCCGCGGCGCAGCATTTGAAATTCCTCTTTGATACCTTTGGCAACAAACCGATTCTCGTGATCGCGGCCTACAACGCCGGCGAGAACACGGTGAAACAGCATCGCGGTATTCCGCCTTACGAGGAAACGCAGAACTACGTCAAAAAGGTGCTGAGCTATCAGCGCCAGTACCAGCCCAAATATCGCTACATCACCATCGCCACGAACCCGTCTGACGGCGGCTGATTTGCCAAGCCGCGCCATTCCTTGTAACCTGCCGGCGCATATTCAATCCAGGTGTAACAGGACCATCCAAGCGATGGCCTGTCGTCTGCATACCGCGCTGGCAGGGCAAGGACATGAGCGACGATCCAACCAATCCCCTCGAGAGCAAGGAATTCCAGATTCTGAAAGTCATGAAGCTGGTGCTGACCGATGTCGTGAAGGACACCGCCACTCAGCCGGGCCTGAAGCACCCCTTGTCCGACCGGACCATCGAAGGCATACGCCAGTGCCTCAAACTGGTTTCCGCGCGCGAGCGTGAGCTGATCGAGGATGCCGGCAAAAGCATGGACATGCGTCCCCACTACGTGGATGAGCCGAAGAAGAATGTCGTGGTGCCGATTACCAAAATCGGCCGCAATACCAAGACAGATCCGGACAAGAAGTAACCCGTCCCAATTGCCTTCCGGAAATATAGGTAGGGTGTGCTGAGCGGAAGCGAAGCGCACCGAACAGCAGCTGATGATTAAATCCGTTCGTGGTGAGCTTGTCGAACCATGAACGGATGACGTTCGCCCATCGACAGGCCTGTCCTGAGGCCGTTCGTACTTCGACAAGCTCAGTACGAACGGGTCGAAGAACTCAGTAATGTAGGTTGGGTTTCGTTCTGCTGGGCAGGAAGCCCTAATGCCGCGAGCGCATGGATGCGCAGGAGCGGCCTCAACCCAACCTACATCTTTGTAGTTTTGTTCCTAACTTTCCGATACTTGTCGTGGCGACCGGCCGCCGGACGGCGCGTGCAAGGTTTTGCGCAGCACCGCGTACTGCTGCAGCACGGGACCGACCACCGGTTCGAGTTTGCGGCGCAGCAACGTCCCGCTTGCGGTGGTGACGGCGATGATGGGCGTGACCAGCCGTTCGTCTGCATGCGCCAGCGTGAGCATGGCGCTGATTTCGCTCCTCAGCTCTGGTACGCCTTCCAGCAAGGTCTCGAGTTCATCGCGCGCAGAGGCCATCAGCGTTTCCGTGCATTTCAACGCTGCGTCAATTTCCCCGGCCGGCTCCGTGGCGCAGCGCGCAGGTCTGAAGTAATTCCCGATGATGTCCATCAGCGCCGCGACGGTGTATTTGTCCACCGGGTGCTGCAACTGCGTTTCGGAGACGGCGAGAAAGGTCTGGCCCGGCGCATCGAGCAGTTTCGCCAGAAACGCGGCGAGCACATTGCCGTGTTCGACGAGCACGGTCAGCCGGTCGCGGTAACCGGCGTAGTCATCGCGCGCCGGCAGCGGATGGGGCAGCTCATCCGGCACGGCTGCGAGAAACCCGATGTGGTAAGCGTTGCGGTGCGTGCCGAGACGGAAGATGCGCACGCGGGCTTCGGTGTCGATCAGACCGGTCTGAAGGATCAGCCGCACGGTGGCGATGACCGTGAGCGGTTCGGTTTCAAATGGCAGGTATTCCACCAGATAGGCGGCGAGCTCCTGGCCCATCCTGCCTTTGACCACGACATCCTTTTCGAGCAACCGGCGCGCGATGTCGGCGGTCGGCATGGCCCACCAGGCGCGACGCGCAAGATCGTCGCTCAACCCCGCCGCGCCGGCGACGGCGACCACGGCTTCGGGCTCGCCGAGCAGCAACAACTTGTCGAGCTGCGCCTCGCGCGCCTGACCCATGCGCGTCCAGCGTTGCAGGAACACCGGATAGCCGCCGGGCGAACCGAGCACGTGGCTCGATAGCATCTCGCGCACCAGCCGCAGGTATTTCTCCGGACGGCAGTTGGGGACGAGCGGTATGCGCGCCTCGTTGCCGCGCGCAAGGCCGTAGACCGTCATATGCTGCTCGTCGATGCGGATCGCCTCGATGTCGTTGGCGAGGAGGACGTTCAAGCGCAGCAGGTCTTCGCTGGAGAGTTCCATGGATGAATACGAACGCGGGATGAAACGGACGAAATGCTAGTTTAACTGAATCCGCTGGCCCCAGGGCACCTTCTCCTTGCCCTTGACCAGCCACAGCACGGGATAGGACGGCTCGCTCTTGGGGAATTCGCCTTTGGCGTCGGTAAAGTAAACCAGCAAATCCGGCGCGCGATCCTGCCACTCGGCCCATTCGAAGACCGGCGTGAAGCGCGTCCCGCCACCGCCCGGTAATTTTCCGGGCAATTCTACGTCTTCCCAGGGATCGAAGATCCAGGGACCTTCCGGCGCCAGTTTTTCATCGCAGGCGTGGAGCGTGATGCGCGCGCCTACCTGGCCCTTGATGGCGTTGACCTCGCTCAGGAATTCCTGCATCTCGTCGTCCGAAATCGAGCCGCTGGTGTCGAGCACCACGAGCAGATCGATATGCTGGCTGCGCAGGCCGGGCAGGATCGCCGTGCCCTCGCGCCGCGACGGATGCGCGAAGCTGTAATCGTTGCGCGAGGCGCGTGTCATGTAGTGTGCGAGCAGCATGCGCCACGGCAGCTGCGGCTGCAGCAAATGATCCACCATGCGCGCCATCGAGCCGCCGAGCTTGCCGGCCTGGATGGCCTGCTGCGCGGCCGAGGCCAGGCGCTGCTGCCACTGCTTGTCGAGCGAATCGCGCTCGGGGGTGGAAAGCGGCGGCGGCTGCGGCGCGCCACCGGCCTGCGCATCCGGTTCGCCATGGCTGCCGCCATTGTCTTCGGTCTGCTCCTCGCCGCGACCGCCTTCGCCACCTTCGTGATCGCCTGAACCGTGCGGCCTGTCGTCCTGATCGTAGAGGTGCTGGTCCATCGGTTCTTCGTCGGTGTTTTCCTGGATGCAGGGATAAATCTCCTCCGCGGTCATGTCCTTGTACGCGTCCAGGAACAGCGCGTCCGGCGCGGGGAAGAGCCCGTCGGCCATCAGCAGCGGATTAACCGCGAAGTCGCATGCCAGGTCCCAGCGACGCTTGTGGCGGTGCTCGCGGCGCGCGAAATGCGACAGCGCGCAGTGCAGCGCCTCGTGCGCGAGGATGAATTTTGTCTGCTCGAAGGACAGCGCCTTGATGTAGTCGCGGTTGTAGTAGAACGAACGCGCGTCGGTGGCGGTGGTATGGCACCACTTGGGATTGGCCTCGACCAGCGGCAGGCGCAGCACCAGCGCGCCGAGGAAGGGCTTGTCGATGATCAGCCAGGTGCGCGCGGCGACGAGCTTGTTCTCGATGTCGTCCTGATCCGCCATGGCGCGCCGGAAAAAATTACGGCGTGCGCGCCGCGGCCGGCGGTTTCTGCCACATGTCGAAGATCATCACGCTGGCGATCTTCTTGGCCCACTGCGCGAATTGCGGCAGCGCGAACAGTTTCTCGCCGACGGCGCGCTGCATGTCCGAGACCAGCATCACGCCCATCTCGCGGCTCGGGAAACGGCCGGCGTAGTCGAGGATGTTACCGAACACCTTGATCTCGTCGCTGCTGCCCTTGGCGCGGATCGCGCGCCCCACGAGCGCCGCGGCCACCGCGTATTGCAGGTCGGTCTCTTTCGGCACGGTGGTGGAGGCGCCGTTCACGATCGCATCGATGTCCGGCAGGTTGTCGAGGTTGTCGATGAAGGCCTTGAGCTCGACGCCGGCCGCGGGGCCGACGCAGGCCTCGAGCCCTCCCAGCAGCAATTCCGGACGGTCGCCGAATTTCGCGAGCGCGCGGTGCGTGAACTCCCACGAGCGCGGTGACGGAAACGCCACGGGATTGTGCGCCGGGTCGAAATCGAACAGCAGCTCCGGGCGGAATCGCAGGAAGGCGATGACGCGCTCATCAATATTGTTTGCGTAGGCCCACGCGACCCAGTCGTCGAGATGGGTTTCGACCGAGAAATGGGAAAAGCGGTTGGCGAGCGGTGCCGGCATGCTGTAGGTGACGCCGCGGTCGCCCTGACGGTTGCCGGCGGCAAAAATCGCCCAGTGCGCCGGCACCTGATAGGCGCCGAGGCGGCGGTCGAGGATCAGCTGATAAGCAGCGGCGGAAACCGTCGGTGCCGCCGACGTAATCTCGTCGAGAAACAGAATGCCTTCGGGACCGTGGCGCTGGACATCCGGCAACATCGCCGGGATCGCCCATTCCACGACGTCGCCGACGCGGAACGGGATGCCACGCAGGTCGGTCGGTTCCATTTGCGACAGGCGGATGTCGATGACCGGAACGCTGTACTTTCTGGCCACCTGCGCCACCATCTGTGATTTGCCCACGCCGGGTGGACCCCACAGCATGACCGGCGTGTGGTGACCCTCGCGGGTGCTCTGAAATTCGCGTTCGAGGACGGCGAGGATAAGCGCTGGGCGCATGGAATCTCCGGTTGATATACTTCAAAGAGGCATTTGCCAGAAGCAGAGTATAATTTTGCCGTCGCCAAGCGTCCATGCACGAATTGATGACAGGCAATGAAAATAAGACCGACATGCCGCGTGGACTTGTCCCGGAATGTCCGTTGCGCCTGAAATGCTCCGCCGTCGAGACGCGTACGGCCAGCCCTGATCTTCAGCCGCCCGATGCCTGAATCGCCCCTGCCACCGAATCCCTCCGCGAACGCCGATAAACGGCCGCTGCTGCGGCGTTGGCGCGACCGGCTGCACCACGTTCTTTTGGGGCCGGCGCGCGATCCCATGGCGCCGGAGACCCATCGCCACATCACGCTGATCGCCTTTTTCGCCTGGGTGGGCCTGGGCGCGGACGGCTTGTCATCCTCGGCCTACGGACCCGAGCAGGCGTTCACGGCACTGGGAGCACACACGGAACTGGCGCTATTCCTCGCCGTGGCCACCGCCATGACCGTGTTCGTCATCGCGGTGTCCTACAACCAGGTGATCGAACTCTTTCCCACCGGCGGCGGCGGTTACAAGGTGGCCACGCGCCTGCTCGGCAGACGCGCGGGGCTGGTCTCCGGCAGCGCGCTGGTGGTGGATTACGTTCTTACCATCGCCATTTCCATCGCCGCCGGCGCGGATGCGTTGTTCAGTTTCCTGCCGGTGTCGTGGAGCGTACTCAAGCCGGAAGTCGCCGCGCTGGCGCTGCTGGCCCTGGTAATTCTGAATCTGCGCGGCGTCAAGGAGTCCATCAAGTTCCTGCTGCCCATCTTTATCGGATTTGTCCTGACGCACGCGTTTCTCATTATTTATGGCATTGCACGCCACGCCGAAGACATCGGCGGCCTGCTCCCGGAAAGCATGGCCGGTGCGCAGTCGCTGTCGCGCGAAATGGGCATCGTGTTCGTGATCGCGCTGTTCGTGCGCGCCTACGGCATGGGCGGCGGCACCTACACCGGCATCGAGGCGGTCTCGAACAGCGTTAACCTGCTGAAAGAACCGCGCGTGACCACCGGCAAATGGACCATGTTCTACATGGCGCTGTCGCTGTCGTTTACTGCCGGCGGCATCATCCTGCTGTACCTGCTGTGGCGCGTGCAGCCGGTCGCGGGACAAACTCTGAATGCCGTGGCCTTCGGCGCCATTCTCGCCGACTGGCCGACCTGGAGCGGCTGGCGCCTGGGGCAGATCATGCTCGTGGCCACGCTCGTGTTCGAGGCCGGTCTGCTGTTCGTCGCGGCCAACACCGGATTTCTCGGCGGCCCCGCGACGCTGGCCAACATGGCAGCGGATCACTGGGTGCCGCACCGCTTCGCGCAGCTTTCCGATCGGCTGGTGACCAAGAACGGGATTCTGTTGATGGGCGGCGCCGCGTACGCCGTGCTGTTGTGGAGCGGCGGCCGGGTGGATCTGCTGGTGGTGCTGTACAGCATCAACGTGTTTCTGACGTTTTCGCTGACCCTGCTGGGCATGTGCGTCTACTGGTGGAAAAACCGCGACACCCTGACCGGATGGCTGCCGCGGCTCGGTCTGACGCTATGGGGCCTCGTCGCCACTTCCGGGATACTCGCGGTGATGCTGGTGGAAAAATTCCACGAAGGCGGCTGGATCGCGGCGTTCGTCACCGGTTCGCTCATCGGTCTGTGCGCCATGGTGTACAGTCACTACCGCACGGTGGGCAAGCGTCTGACCGCCCTCGACGACATCCTGACCCGGATTCCGGTTGCTACTCCCACTCGACAACCCCCGCCGGTCCGCGAAGGCGAACCTGCGGCGGTATTTTTCGTATCGAGCTACCGCGGAGTGGGCATCCATACCTTGCTCAATTCCCAGCGCCTGTTCCCGGGGCGGTTTCACAATTTCGTTTTCCTGAGCGTCGGTGAGGTGGATACCACGCGCATGAAAGGCGACCAAACCCTGGTGGACCTCAAGCACCAGGTGGACGAATCGCTGCACAAGTACGTCCAGTTCTGTCACGCCCACAACATGGCGGCGGCCGGTTATTCCGCTTATGGCACCGATCCGGTCGAGGCGGCCGTCAAACTGGCCGACGATGTCCTGCAGCGTTTCCCCGGCAGCGTCTTTTTCGCGGGCACGCTGGTGTTCCGCGAGGAAAACTGGATGACGCGCCTGTTGCACAACCACACGGCATTGGCGATTCAGCGCCAGCTGCATATCAAGGGCATGCCTCTTGTGATTATGCCGATGCAGGTGGATACTCATTAGACGCCTGTTCAAGGCGTGACCGTTGACCGGCAAGCATGGAGGTGCAACATGCCTGACATCATGAAGTTTATCGTTGGCGAGGGTTCGCTGGAGCAGGACCCGGCGGGCAATATGCTCGGGTTGGGCGAGTGGTCGGAAGACATCGCCAGGAAAACGGCGGCGGGTCTCGGCATCACGCTCACGCCCAAACACTGGGAAGTGATCAATTTTCTGCGCGATCATTACCGCCTGCATGGCCCGGCAAAGCATGCCCGTTACCTCCTCCAGCCTCTGGAGGATAAATTTTCCGGAAAAGGCGACCGGAAATATCTTTATCTCCTGTTCCCGGGTGGCGTCATCACCCAGGCGAGCAAGATCGCGGGACTGCCGGCACCTCCGGACAGCGTGGACTCTTCCTTCGGGACGGCGTTATAACGGCAGGATTCCTGTTGTCCCTTCCCGCGCGCGGGAAGGGACAGGGACGAATGCCCGATTTAGCCCGTGATTCGATGCGTCAGTTGCTCGCCGCTTCGAGCCGCTCGACTTCCTCTTCCTGCTGCTGCAGCGCCCACATGTGGGCGTAGGCGCCGTCGCGCGCGAGCAGTTCATTGTGCGTGCCGCGCTCGATGATGCGGCCGTGTTCCATCACCAGGATCTGGTCGGCGTCCATGATGGTGGAGAGGCGGTGAGCGATGACCAGGGTAGTGTGGTTGGTGGCGATTTCCAGCAGTTCGGCCTGAATCGCCTTTTCGGTGCGCGAATCGAGCGCCGAGGTGGCCTCGTCGAACACCAGGATCGGCGGGTTTTTCAGCAGTGTGCGCGCGATGGCCACGCGTTGTTTCTCGCCGCCGGAGAGCTTGAGGCCGCGCTCGCCCACCGTCGTGTCGTATTGGTCCGGCAGCGATTCCACGAACTGATCGATGTGTGCCGCCCGCGCTGCCTCGATGATTTCATCGCGCGCCGCGTCCGGCTGCCCGTAAGCGATATTGTAATAAATGCTGTCGTTGAACAGCACCGTGTCCTGCGGCACGATGCCGATCGCCCGGCGCAGGCTTAGCTGCGTTACCGCGCGGATGTCCTGGCCGTCGATCAGAATGCGGCCGGTGGTGGCGTCGTAGAACCGGAACAGCAGCCGTGACAGTGTGGATTTTCCGGCGCCGCTCGCGCCCACCACCGCCACCTTGTGCCCGGCGGGCACGTCGAAGCTGACGTCCTGCAGGATCTGACGCCGGCTGTCGTAGCCGAAGCCGACATGCTCGAAGCGGATTGCGCCGCCGCCGACCTTCAGTTCCCGGGCATCGGGCGCGTCGCTGACTTCAGTGTCGCGTTCCAGCAGTCCGAACATGCGCTCCATGTCCGCCAGCGAGTGGCGGATTTCACGGTAGACGAAGCCGAGGAAATGCAGCGGCATGTAGAGCTGGATGAGGAAGGCGTTGACCAGCACCAGATCGCCGAGGCTCATGGTCCCGCGCACCACGCCCTGGCCGGCCATGAGCATGAGGATCGTGACGCCCACGGCGATGACCGCGCCCTGGCCTATGTTGAGCAGCGACAGCGAGGTCTGGTTGCGGACCGCGGCCTTTTCCCAGGATTGCAGGGTTTCGTCGTAGCGGTGCGCCTCAAAGCCCTCGTTGCCGAAGTACTTGACGGTCTCGTAGTTGAGCAGGCTGTCGATCGCGCGGGTGTTGGCCTTGGAATCCATCTCGTTCATGTTGCGCCGGAAGATCATGCGCCACTCGGTGACCACGAGCGTGAACGCGATGTACACCACCAGCGTGGCCAGCGTCACCACGCAGAACCACGGGTCGTACTTGACGAGCAGGATGATCGCCACGAAACCGATTTCGAGAATCGTCGGCAGGATGTTGAACAGCATGAAGTTGAGCAGGAAGCGGATGCCCGCGGTGCCGCGCTCGATGTCGCGCGACATGCCGCCGGTCTGGCGCTCGAGGTGGAAGCGCAGTGAAAGATTGTGCAGGTGCTCGAAGACCCTGAGCGCCACGCGCCGGATCGAGCGTTGCGTGACCTTGGCGAACACCATGTCGCGCAGTTCGCCGAACGTCGAGTTGGCCAGCCGCAGCGCGCCGTAGGCGACGAGCAGGAAAACCGGCAGCGCGAGCGTGGCTTGGGACGGGGTGAGCGCATCCACGATTTCCTTGAGCACCAGCGGGACGGAAACGGTCGCGACCTTGGCGAGCGCCAGAAACGCGAGTGCCAGCACTACCCGCCCGCGGAATTCCCACAGATAGGGCAAAAGCGATTTGATCGCTTTCCAGTCGCTCTGGCGGGCGGGCGGTTTTCCGTAATGTTTTGGGCGCATCGGCTTGGTGACGTCAAATCGTGGACGGAACGAATTCTACCCGATTTGCGTCATATCCTTGTAACGATTGTCCGTGAATCGACTGCCGGCATGGCCGGGGACGATGAGTGAGCCTGAACCATCGGCTCTGCCGCGGGGAGACGCGGTGTCTGTGTTTGTCCGTTCGCGGGAAGCCATGCACAATCAGCCGGAGGGCGAAGATATGAAGCGGGCGCATGCGGCATTCATGACAGTACTGGGCTTGGGGGCATTCCTGGGACTGATGAGTTCAGGCATGGCCGCGGAGAAGAAGGCAGAATTTCGCGGTGCCGGTCAGTTCGAAGTTCCCGGCTGGTTCAAGCACTCGTTTCTCGATATGCCGGAGGACGCCGCCGAAGCGTCGCGGGGCGGCAAGCGCTTGCTGCTCTACTTCGGCCAGGACGGCTGCCCTTACTGCGCCGCGCTGTTCAACACCAATTTCAGCCAGCCGCACATCGTGGATTATACCCGGAAGCATTTTGACGCCATCGAGCTCAACATCTGGGGCGATCGCGAGGTGACCGACTTTTCCGGCCACAAGCTGCCGGAAAAGGAGTTCGCTGCGAACCTCAAGGTGTTGTTCACGCCCACGATCCTGCTGATCGGCGAAAACGGCGAAACGGTGTTGCGCATCAACGGATATTACCCGCCGCACCAGTTTCTGGCGGCGCTGCAATACGTGGTGGAAAAACAGGAAGGAAAAATCACGTTCCGTGAATACCTCGCCAGGCTTGCCCCGCCAGCGGCGAAAGGCAGGCTGCATCCGGAACCGTTTTTTGCCAAGCCACCCCACGACCTGAGCAAGTTCGCGCCGGGGAAACCGCTTGCTGTGTTTTTTGAGCAGAAGGATTGCGCCGGCTGCGACCGGATGCACAGCGAGATGCTGGGCGACCCCGAGACACTGAAGTTGATCGGACGCTTTCACACGATCCAGCTGGACCGCTGGAGCGATACGCCGGTGGTGACGCCGGCGGGCCGCCGGACCACGGCGCGCCAATGGGCGAACGAACTCAATATCGACTACGTGCCGAACGTGGTGATGTTCGATGCCAGGAAAGAGGTGATCCGGATCGAGGCCTTCATGAAAGGCTTTCATGTCCAGTCGGTGCTGGACTATGTCGCCTCGGGGGCTTACAAAAATCAGCCCAGCCTGCAGCGCTTTATCCGCGAGCGTGCCGACAGCATGCGCGAACGCGGTGTGGTGGTGGATATCTGGAGATGACTTAAGGTGCCCCTGATTAATTCAAAAATGTAGGGTGCGCCCTGCGCACCGATCGACAAAATGGTGCGTGGGACTTGCAGCCCGGGGTGCAACAAAACCCGTTGCACCCGTTCAGCGGCGCCAATGTCCACTGGACATTGGCGAAAACTCCGCCTCACCCTACATCGGATTATTCAGAGCTTCCTTAACAACCGTTAAACGGTGTCAGCGCCTGCCGAGGGAAGTAAAGACCAGCGTCAGTCCCAGTATCACGAAGCCGACGAAGAAGATGAGCGTCCAGACCGGCATGCTGAGATCGAGAAAGGTCCAGGTCACCTTGGCGCAATCGCCGGTGCCTTCCAGCACCAGCTTCAGCGTTTTAGCCAGGGGGAAGGTATCCAGCATGTAGGCGAAGTTGTAGCTGCACCCGGGCTGCTGATCGAACGGCAGATGCTGTATCCACACGTGACGGCCGGCGACTCCGGCTCCGGCCGCGGCGGCGAATACGGTGAGCACGCCATAGAGGCGCCGTCCCCACTTGCCGGGATTGTGCAGTCCGCCGGCCAGCAGAATCAGTCCCACGCCGATGACGGCCAGCCGCTGCAGGATGCACAACGGGCAGGGCTCAAGGTGTTCGACGTATTGAAAATAAAGCGCTGCTGCCATCAGGCCGGTGCAGACCGCGAAACCGCCCAGAAAAATTACGCGTTGCGACATGCCGTTATATCCGTGTTACGGGTTGCCCGGAGCAATATTAACGATCATGCCGTCGATCATCCACCGTTTCAACAGCCCCGCTGCATGCAACGCGACGTTCTGGGCGTCGATCCATTCGACTAAACCTTCGCATATCGACGCGAAGGGTTCGCATGCGCGCGCGGCATCCATTGCCCAAGCCTCGTCCACGGACAGCGAGCGGAAAAAAATCTTGAGATCCTGGCGCCAGACCAGCCACGGCTGCGGCGATTCACCGGCTCTGGGTTCCTCGGGCGTCTGATCTTCCTTGATCGCCTTCCAGATGGCCGGAACATTCCAGCGCAGGTCCAGGCGGTGCACGGAAGCATGTAGCACCAGTCGCATCTCCGGCCAGGCCTCCGGAGGGATGGACGCCATGGCATCGAGGCCCACGCCAGGACTGTCCGGGGCGTCGAAGGCCTCCGACATGGCCCATTCCAGTGACGCCATTTCACCCAGATAGGGTTTGTCGCGGTATGTCTCGGCCGATGCCAGGTATTCAGACAAATGATCGCCGAAGTAGCGGATGGAAAAGTGTGTGGAGGGATGGATTTCGAGGTATGCCAGCCCGAGCTTTTCAAATTCGTCGTCTCCCATCCAGGCGTGCAGGATCGGATAATTGCTGTCGAGCGCCTCGAGCAACCGCAGCCGGTAGGCATCGTAATAGATGGCGAGACGCCGGGGCGTGCTGACCTTCGCGCTGCCAACCACGCGGTCCAGCATACGCTCGTCGCCGCGCAGCAAAAACGACTGGAAATCGGCCTGCAGGCCGTGAAGCGGGCTCATGCGGAGGCAGCCGAAGCCGCGAGTTTGCGCGCGGGGGAGCTCGCGATCCGGCGGGCGTGGTCAAGCTCGGCGATCAGTTCGGCCAGCGGCGGAATGTTATCGTCGCGCTCGATCATGGTCGAGACGCGCCCGAAACGGCGCAGCGCCTGGGCGTATAGCTCCCACACCGGATCGATTACCGGCTCGTCATGGGTGTCGATAATGTAATCGCCGTGATTGCGGTGTCCGGCGAGATGAAACTGCCACACCCGATCGACCGGGATGGCTTCGAGGTAGGTGCTTGGATTGAATTCGTGATTGAAACTGCTGACGTAGATATTGTTGATATCGAGCAGGATCCGGCAGTCGGTACGTTCGACGATCTCGCGCAGGAATTCCCATTCCGTCATCTCCGATTCCGGGTAGGTGACGTAGCTCGACACGTTTTCGATCAGTATCCGGCGTCCCAGAAAATCCTGCACCTCGCTGAGTCGCGCGACCACATGGCTTACCGCCTCTTCGGTGTAGGGCAGAGGCAACAGGTCATGGGCGTTAACGCCGCCCACGCCCGTCCAGCACAGGTGATCGGACAGCCATGCGGGTTCGATCCGGTCGGCCAGCGCCTTCAGCTGACGGAGATATTCCCGGTCGAGGGGATCGTGCGACCCGATGGAGAGCGACACGCCGTGCATCACCAGCGGGTAACGCGCGCGGATGCGTTCGAGGTAGTGAATCGGTTTGCCGCCGGGAACCAGATAATTTTCAGAAATGATTTCGAACCAGTCCACCGCCGGGGATTCGTTCAAAATCGTTTCATAATGTGCAGGACGCAACCCCAGGCCGAAACCGAGGTAAGGGCGTTCAGTGTGTGGAGCTTTGTTCGGCATTGGCGGGAAGAAAAAGCCGGGCACCATGTTGGCGCCCGGCTGAGTTGATACAACGATTACTTCTTCATCCCTTCATTCATCTTGGCCTTGGCCGCGTCGCATTCAGCCTTGGACATGTATGTCCAACCCTTTCCCTTGCAGCTGTTCTGGCCCTTGCAGGCGCTGTTGGCGGTCTGGCAGGCCGAAGTGCCTTTGCAGGAATTCACGCCGTCGCAGTGGACCTTGGCTTCACCCATGTGCTTCTCGGCCATGACCGGGGCGATGCCCGCCGTGGCGAACAGTCCGGCGGCGGCGGTGGCCAGGGCAAGGCCGGTGAGTTTCTTGGCAGTTATCATGATCATTGTCTCCGTTGTCTCGTTTGATGGTTTAGTTTAGTTACGTCCGGATGATCCCAATAAAGGGCCTCAGTAGGGGAATACAGACCAAACTCCCGACCCTGAATCAACCGAACGTGTAAGACACACTATCCCTGTGCAAGTTCCAGACATATTCAGGGCCGGAACAATTTAACAGATATCTTTGGCGCCTGACCAGCCGCCGGTCAGGCCAATCGGCGCATTCAGGCGCTGATTTCTAGCCACTATGGGACAGGCAAAGGCTTTTTTATCAATGGACGAGTTTTTTGTACTTGATGCGGTGCGGCTGTACCGCCTCGGTTCCCAGGCGGCGCTCCTTGTCCACCATGTAGTCGGCGTAGTTGCCTTCGAACCACACCACGTGGCTGTCGCCCTCGAAGGCGAGCATGTGGGTGGCGATGCGGTCCAGAAACCAGCGGTCGTGCGAGATGATCACCGCGCAGCCGGCGAAATCGAGCAGCGCTTCCTCGAGCGCGCGCAGCGTGTCCACGTCGAGATCGTTGGTCGGTTCGTCGAGCAGCAACAGGTTGCCGCCGCTTTTGAGCAGCTTTGCCAGATGCACGCGGTTGCGCTCGCCGCCGGAAAGATCCCGCACCAGTTTCTGCTGGTCGGATCCGCGGAAATTGAAGCGACCGCAATAGGCGCGCGATTGAACTTCGGTCTTGCCGATGAGCATGATGTCGTGGCCGCCGGAGATTTCCTCCCACACGGTTTTTCCGCCGTCGAGCGTGTCACGGCTCTGGTCGACATAGGCGAGCTGCACGGTTTCGCCGATGCGCAGTTTCCCGCCGTCGGGTTTTTCCTGGCCGGTGACCATGCGGAACAAGGTTGTCTTGCCGGCGCCGTTCGCGCCGATCACGCCGACGATGCCGCCGCGCGGAAGATTGAAGCTGATGCCATCGATGAGCAGCCGGTCGCCGTAACCCTTGGTCAGGTTATCCGCCTGCACCACCACGTCGCCGAGACGCGGGCCCGGCGGGATGAAGATCTCCTTGGTTTCGTTGCGCTGCTGGAATTCCTGCGACGCGAGTTCTTCATAGGCCGCCAGGCGCGCCTTGCTCTTCGCGTGCCGGCCTTTCGGGTTGGTGCGCACCCATTCGAGCTCGTGTTTCAGCGTGCGCTGGCGCGCGGACTCCTGCTTTTCCTCGACGGCGAGCCGTTTCTGTTTCTGATCGAGCCACGAGGAATAATTGCCTTTCCAGGGGATGCCTTCACCGCGGTCGAGCTCGAGAATCCAGCCGGCGGCGTTGTCGAGGAAATAACGGTCGTGGGTCACGGCCACGACGGTGCCGGGGTAATCGTGCAGAAAGCGCTCGAGCCAGGCGACCGATTCGGCGTCGAGATGGTTGGTCGGCTCGTCGAGCAGCAGCATGTCAGGTTGCGACAGCAGCAGTTTGCACAATGCCACGCGCCGGCGCTCGCCGCCGGAAAGCTTGGTGACATCGGCCTCCCACGGCGGCAGGCGCAGCGCGTCGGCGGCGATCTCGAGCTTGCGGTCGAGGTCCCAGGCGCCGGCGGCGTCGATTTTTTCCTGCCATTTCCCTTGTTGTTCGATGAGTTTGTTCATTTCTTCATCGCTCATCGGTTCGCCGAACTTCATGCTGATTTCGTTGAATTTGTCGAGCAGCGCCTTGGTCTCCGCCACCGCTTCCTCGACATTGCCGCGCACGTCTTTCTTGGGATCGAGTTGCGGTTCCTGCGAGAGAAAACCGATGCGAATATTCGGCTGCGGACGCGCCTCACCGTTGTACTCCTGTTCCACGCCGGCCATGATGCGCAGCAGCGTGGATTTTCCCGAGCCGTTCAGACCGAGCACGCCGATCTTGGCGCCGGGAAAGAAGGACAGCGAGATGTCCTTCAGGATCGTGCGGTTCGGCGGCACGATCTTGCTGACGCGATGCATGGTAAAAATGAATTGGCCGGACATGGAATAACCTTGCGTGGGTCAAAGGCGGCTTATTATAAATGGCGCACGGGTGGAGGCAACGATTTCCCGCCTGCGGGAGCAGGGATACCCGGGGCGCGGGCGCGGATTCAGCGGCGGGAAGTGGCCGCCCAGGTGGGCGAGCTGGTGTCGGAGGAAAGCGTCGTTTCGTCGGCGAATTCGTAATCGAGCTGGGCATCGGCCTGCTGGAAATAATTCCCCTGCACGTAATCGAATCCGAGGTTCCAGAGAATCCCGAGATCGTCGGCCTTCTCGACGAATTTGGCGATGGTCTGTTTTTCCATCGCCTTGGCGAGGTCGACGATGGCCTTGAGCGATGTGCGCGTAAGTTCGTCGGTCGACAAGTTGCGAATCAGCGAACCCGAGATCTTGAGAAAATCAATGGGCATTTCGCGCAGGCTGTTGAGCGTGGCGAGATTGTTGCCGAAGTTGTCGACCGAGAATCGGCAGCCGATGCGTCGCGCCGCCTGCATGAACATGGCGGCATCCCCCGGGCTCGCCATGACGGCCGATTCATCGGCCTCGAGTACCATGAATCCCGGTTTGACCCGCGCAACCGACAGCTGCTTCTGAAGCAGAGAGAGGAGTTCCGGATCCTTGAGCGCCGCCGGACACAGGTTGACGAAAAAGCTGGCCTGTCTTCCCTCGGCGTGCAAGGCGGCGAGGGAATGGATCGACTGGCGTATGACCCAGCGGTCGATGGCGGCCAACAGTCCCAGCTTTTCGGCCGCCGCCATGAATTCACCGGCGTGGATCAGCTCGCCGTGGCGGCCGACCAGGCGTAACAGGACCTCGAAATATTCCGCCGGATCGCCGTGCAGATTGACGATGGGTTGATAGGCGAGCTGAAAGCCGTCTTTCTCTAGAGCGGTTTTGAGGCGAATCTCCCAGTCCACGGCCGTGGCCGGCATAACCGGCGTTTCCCGGTGCATGTCCGCCGCCGGTATTTCCGCTACGCCGACGTGGGGTGGCGCTGACGCGGCATCCTGTGGCGTCGGTGCTGCAACCGGTGCGAGTGTCGTTTTCTGCGGACGGTTGTGCTGGCAGTTCTGGTAGGCCTTGTTCAAAACCGCCTGCGCGTTTTCGCTGCTCTTGTCTATCACCGCCACGCTGATCGTGCCGTCGCACCGGAACACCTTGCCCCCTTCCAAGAACGTGGTTTCCTTCAATGTCGAGAGCAGCTCTGTTACCGACGTCTTGATCTGTTCCTCGGACATGTCATGCAACAGCGCGGTGAATTCGTCGCCGCTGAAGCGGGCCAGAATCGTGGACTCGCCGAGTTTGTCGCGGAACAGCCGTGCGATCTTGAGCAGCAGCCGGTCGCCGGCGGCGTGACCGAGGACATCATTGATTTCCTTGATCTCATTGAGATCGAGATAGAGTAGGGCACTGCGGCTTCCCGCGGTCTTGACCCGCTCGATTGCCTTGGTCAGCTCCTGTGTGAAGTAGTGACGGTTGAAAAGACCGGTGAGCGGATCGTGCTGATTGAGGTATTGCAGCCGGTTTTCGACCGCCTTGCGCTTGGAGATGTCGGTGACCAGAAACTGGGTGCAGTTTTCGCCATTGAGGATGATCGACGAAATGGCGAGCTCCGCATGGAAGTGACTACCGTCTTTCTTGACGGACAGAAATTCCTGCGGGTCCGCGGGATTCTGGGACGAGGCCTTGCGCAGATAGTCCTTGAAGCGGGGATGGTCGGATTTCTCGATCAGGTTCAGCACCGGCACGCCCTCGATTTCGTTCAGGTCATCGTACCCGAACATTTCGAGATAAGTCTTGTTGGCGTCGATGTGCATGCCTTCCTGGCAGTAGCCGATGGCCTCGCGCGATCCGGCGATGATGGCACGGTTTTTATTCTCGACTTCCTGGAGTGTTTGCGTCATCTGCCGGAGTCGGCGGCGTTCCTCGGTCACGTGCAGTTCACGCTCCACCACCGGCGCCAGGCGCGCCGCCTGGCTCTTCATAACGACGTCGTGCGCGCCGTTGCGCATGATCTTGACGAGATCCGGGTCGCGGATATTGCGGGTGACGACGATGAAGGGAATGTCGAGATGCGCGCGTTTGACGAGGTCGAGCGCCAATTGCGCTCCGAAGTGCGGGAGCGTGTACTCCGAGAGCACCACGTCCCACGGTCCCTTGTCCAGCGCCGCCTGCATCGAGGCCAGATCCTGCACGCGCTGATTCTTGAGCATGTAGCCCGCCTTGCGCAGCGTGGCGACGGCCAGCTCGGCATCGTCCGGTGAGTCGTCGACAATCAGCAGGCGTAAAATCTTCTTTTCCACAAGTCCCTCTTTCTCAAAGAGTATTTTAGCAAAATGCTCCTGTAAACCTTTTTTTGACCGCGGAAGGCCGGAAATGCGGGAAAGTCCAAGATTTCAGTATGGCAGTAAAACATTCCTCGCGTGTTACTCGTTCCTGCATGGCACCGGATGCCCTCAATCGAGCTAAATACCCCGCTGGTCGTTCGAAGGCCACCATCCGGTTGTCATTTTGCGAACCCCGTATAGGCTTTCCCTTTCGACGGGGTTGCATTGAAATCGCCGGGAATTCCGGCTCAACCAAGGGTCTGGTTTACCGTCCGGGGATAGCCGCAAGGATGCTGTGTTTGCCCTGCAACAGAATTCGTGTCTCCTTGGGGACACGAGTGCGGAAATGCGGGAAGCGACACGGAGAATACCATGAGCGGCATACATCGACTGGGAACGGGGAAGGAACTGAATTCACCCTACGGCGGGGCGCTGGTCAATCTGCTGGTCAGTGCTGACCGCGGCGCAGAACTCAAGGCAGCGTCGCGCGACCTCATCTCTCTCGATCTCACTCCGCGACAACTCTCCGATCTTGAAATGCTGGCAACCGGGGCGTTCACGCCGCTGACCTCCTTCATGGGGCGGGCGGACTACGAAGCCGTATGTGCGCGCATGCGCATGGCCGACGGCCGCTTCTGGCCCATCCCCGTAACGCTCGATGTGCCGCGGAAATTCGCCGAGAGTCTTTCACCGAACCAGGTTATCGCGCTGCGCGACGCCGAAGGCACGCTCATGGCGGTGCTGACCGTGACGGAAGTCTGGCAGCCGGATAAGGGCGCGGAAGCACAGTGTCTTTACGGCACTCGCTCTGTCACGCATGTCGCGGCGAGTCATCTGCTCAACGTGGTTGGCGAGGTCTATATCACCGGAAAACTCGAAGTCGTGGAGTTGCCGGTACATCATGATTTTGCGCCACTGCGTCATGCGCCCGCCACCGTGCGTGAGATGCTGCACCGGCAGGGCGCGAACCGCGTGGTGGGTTACCAGCCGCGTCATCTCATGCACCGCACTCACGTGGGGTTCACCAAGAGCACGGCCTACCTGAATGATGCCACGCTGCTGATTCTGACCGCGGTCGGCAGGGGCGGCATGAGCCAGACGGATCATTATTCGCGCGTGCGTGCACTGCGCTCCGTGCTTGAACACTATTCGACGCGGGCTGCGCACCTGAATCTGATCGAACTGTCTCCGCGCTATAGCGGCCCTCGCGCGGCGCTGTGGCATGCCATCCTCCACAAGAACTTCGGCTGCTCCCACTTCATCGTGGAACACGATTACGACGACCAGGGAGAAGGCGCAACCGGCGAGCCCCTGTACGGGAAGTACCGCGCGCTGGAATCGGTGCAATGGCATGCGCGCGAGATCGGCATCGAGGTGGTGCCGTTCCGCAATCTGGTACAGGAAGAAGACCAGCCGGAACGATTTCTTTCCGGCGGGCGCGTGGGCCGGCGCGTGAAAGAAACGCCGCGCCTGACCTCCGGCCAGACGTCCGAAATCGCGCACTGGTTTTCTTATCCCACGGTGCTGGAAGAGTGGCGCAAGACGTTGCGCCATGGGTTCACGCTCTTTTTCACCGGCCTTTCCGGTGCCGGTAAATCCACGCTCGCGCAGGTGGTGTATGCGCGGCTCAAGGAATCCGAGGCGCGCCCCGTCACGCTGCTCGACGGCGACGTGGTGCGCAAGCATCTCTCCTCCGAGTTGGGATTCTCGCGCGAGCACCGCGATACCAACGTACTGCGCCAGGGTTACGTGGCGAGTCTCATTACCAGCCATGGCGGTATCGCCCTGTGTGCGCCCATCGCGCCCTATACGCATACCCGCACGCGGGTTCGCGCCATGGTCGAGGAACATGGCGATTTCATTGAGATCCACGTGGCAACACCGCTTGAGGTTTGCGAATCGCGCGACCGCAAAGGACTGTATGCACGGGCGCGCGCGGGGTTGATCAAGAATTTCACCGGGGTGTCCGATCCCTACGAATCGCCGGTCAACCCGGAGATCGTGATCGACACCACGCTGCAATCCGCCAACGAAGCGGCGGACAAGATCGTGGCCTATCTCGTGACCCGGGAATATCTCGTCCGGCCTGCGCCAATGGCCGGCGCGAACGGTGACAAAACCAAGCGCGATCCGGCCACGCTTTGGACGCAATCCTCAGGCGTCGTGCTGCCCTTGTCAGGCCAAGCCGGTGTGGAAGGCCAGCCCGTCAGCGCAAACACGCCGCGCCGGTGACCCATCAGGGAACACTCTTTCTCTGGTGAGAGGGCGAGTAAAGTCTGTCCCCTGCTTTCAAATGAAGGCGGCAGGCGTCGTCTCAGGCGAGTGGTTTTCTGACAGCGGAAACGCCACGAGATGATCGGCCTGCACGCGGATGCCGACGCGCTCGCCGAGTGCGTGATCGGCATGACTCGGGAACAGTGACAGCACCCTTCCACCGCTCCGTAGCCGCAGGCTGTAGAGGATCTCCGCGCCGCGAAACGCCTTCTGAACAACTTGCGCCTGCAACGGGCTGGACGGATCCGGCACGATGTCGTCAGGCCGCAGCAACACCTCGACGCGTGTTCCGCGTGCCCACGGGTAAGCACGATTGCCCTTGAGCATCCCGATTTCCGTTTCCATTGTGTGGGGCGTGAGCAAGGTGCCGCGCAGGAACACGCCCTGACCGATGAAATCGGCGACAAAACGGTTTCCCGGTTCGTGATACAGGTTATAAGGCGTGTCCCACTGCAGCAGTTTGCCTTCATGCATCACGCCGACGGCGTCGCCGAGCGCGAACGCCTCGTGCTGATCGTGCGTCACCAGCACGGCGGTCGTGCCGCGGCGCTTTAGTATCTCGCGCACCTCGCCCGAAAGCCGCTCGCGCAATTCGATGTCGAGGTTGGAAAAGGGTTCGTCGAGGAGAATGAGATCGGGTTCCGGAGCCAGTGCCCGCGCCAGCGCCACGCGTTGTTGTTGTCCGCCGGAAAGTTCGTGCGGATAGCGATCGCCCATGCCGGTGAGCCCCGTGAGTTCGAGCATTTCATCGATGATGGTTTGCTTTTGTTCACGCGACATTCCACGCAGGCCGAAGCCGACGTTGTTCCCCACGCTCAGGTGCGGAAACAGGGCATGGTCCTGGAACACCATGCCGAGGCGGCGCTGCTCGGGAGGCAAGGTGAAATGGGGATCGGAAACCGTCGTGCCGTGAATCAGTATCTCGCCGCCACTCAGCGGATGAAAACCCGCAATGGCGCGCAGCACCGTGGTCTTGCCGCAACCGCTCGGTCCGAGGAGGCACACGGTCTCGCCTTTATTGACGCGCAGCGACAATCCACAGACCGCGAGACTTCCGTCGTATTGGCATTCGATCTCGTTGAGCGTGAGTAACTCGTTCACGCAATAAGCCTAGCAGATGGCGGCGGACGCGGCCAAAGCCGGCATCAGGCAGGGAAAGCCGGAAAGAAGCCGGCAATTTATTTTTTCGAAGGACCCGCGAGCAGAAATTCCAGCAGCGCCTTCTGGGCGTGCAGCCGATTTTCGGCCTCGTCCCAGACGACGCTCTGCGGTCCGTCGATCACCTCCGCGGCGACCTCCATGCCGCGGTAGGCCGGGAGGCAGTGCATGAAGACGGCGTTCTTGCGCGCGAGCTTCATGAGCGCACCATCGACCATGAAGCCGTCAAAAGCTTTCATACGTTCGGCTTTTTCGTGTTCCTGCCCCATGCTGGCCCAGGTATCGGTGATGACGATGTCCGCCTTGTGTGCCGCCTGTTTCGGGTCGTGGCTGAGTGTCACGTGGTCGCGGCAAGCGGCATACCATTCCGCCTTCGGTTCATAACCCTTCGGCGTGGCGATATTGATGTGAAAGTTGAACTGATGCGCGGCATCGATCCAGGAATGGCAGACATTGTTGCCGTCGCCGATCCAGGCGGCGTTTTTACCGGCGATGTCGCCGCGTTTTTCGACATAGGTCTGGATATCCGCGAGCAACTGGCAGGGATGGTTGAGGTCGGTCAGCGCATTGATCACCGGCACCCGCGAGTGCGCGGCGAAGCGTTCCACCATGGCGTGCGAATTGGCGCGTATCACGATGACGTCCACCATGCGCGACAGTACGTGCGCGGTGTCCTCCACCGGCTCGCCGCGGTCGAGATGCGTGTCGCGCGGCGACAGAAACAGGCTCGTGCCGCCCAATTGCGCCATGCCAACCTGGAACGACACGCGCGTGCGCGTGGAGGACTTTTCGAAGATCATCGCCATGGTCTTGCCGCTAAGCGGCATGTGTTTCTTACCGCGCTGCTGCATGGCTTTCAGTTTGATGGCGCGCGCGAGCAGGCGCTTGAGTTCCTTGGCGCTCAGGTCCATCAGCGTCAGGAAATGGCGCGGCTTCACGCGCGGCCTCCGACGGGAGTCTGCTGTTCTCTGGTTCCGGTTGTCGATTTTTCCAGAAACGCGCGCACGGCGCTGGCGAGTTCACGCACCAGGATGTCGGCCTCGTTGTCGGTCAGAATCAGCGGCGGCAGAAGACGAATCACGCTGTCCGCCGTGACGTTAATGAGCAAGCCGCGATCGAGCGCCATCTGCAACAATTCCTTGCACGGCCGGTCGAGTTCGATGGCCAGCATCAACCCGCGCCCGCGGATGTCCTTTACGCCCGAGATCGGACCGAGAGTTTCCTTGAGTTTGGCAAGAAGACTTTTTCCGAGTTTGGCGGCACGGTCGGCGAACTTTCCTTTTTCCAGCTCGTCAATCACGGCGAGTCCCACGCGGCACACCAGCGGATTGCCGCTGAACGTCGAGCCATGGCTGCCGGGCTTGAATACATTCGCCGCTTTTCCGTGCGCGAGGCAGGCGCCGATCGGCACGCCGTTGCCGAGTCCCTTGGCCAGTGTCATGACATCGGGCACCACGCCCTCGTGCTGGCAGGCGAACCATTTACCGGTGCGGCACATGCCGGTCTGGATTTCATCGAGCATCAGCAGCCACCCGTGCTCATCGCAGATCTGTCGCAGGCCCTTGAGATAACCCGCGTCCGGAATGCTGACGCCGCCCTCGCCGGTGATCGGCTCGACCAGCACCGCCACAATTTCCTTGCTGCGTTCACCTACCTGGCGGACGGCTTCGAGGTCGTTATACGGCACGCGGTGGAAGCCCTGCACCAGCGGTTCGAAGCCTGACTGAATCTTGCGACTGCCGGAGGCGGACAGGGTGGCGAGCGTGCGTCCGTGAAAGCTGCCCTCGGTGACGATGATGCCGGGCGTGAGGATGTTCTGCTGATGGCCGTAGAGGCGCGCGAGCTTGATCGCCGCCTCGTTGGCTTCGGCGCCCGAGTTGCAGAAGAAAGCGTTGGTCATGCCGGCATGCTTGCAGAGCCGTTCGGCGAGTTTTTCCTGGAGCGGAATCTGATACCAGTTCGAGGTGTGCAGCAGCTTGCCGGCCTGATCGCAGATCGCAGCGGTGATAGCGGGATTCGCGTGTCCCAGCCCGCAGACGGCGATGCCCGCGAGGGCGTCGAGGTATTTCTTTCCCTGCGTGTCCCACAGCCATGATCCCTCGCCGTGCGTGAAGGCCACGGGCAGGCTGGCGAAAATCGGCATCTGGTACGATGTGGTCATGATTTTCCGAACCCCAAAAACATAAAGGCGCCCTGCGGGCGCCACTTAAAGCAAAAATTCTACCCCCTGCGGGCAATAACGCAAGGGCTTAAATGCAAAAGGCCCGGCAAGCCGGGCCTAGTGACAGCGATTATGCTGTTTTACATATGCGGCAGGCCGTGTCCGGCGCTGCCCGCGACCATGAAGAACAGCATCGGGATGGACAGCATGGTGTTGGTGCGCGAGGCCAGAAAGGCGATGCGCGCGGCCTTGGCCTTGGTGGCGTCGTCGGCCTGGACGATGCCCAGCACCTTCTTCTGGTTGGGCCAGATCAGCACCCAAACGTTGAACAGCATGATGGTGCCGAGCCATGCACCGATGCCAATGGCTGCCGCCGTGCCTTTTAGCATGAAGGCATTACCGATGCCGATGCCGCCGCGCTCGAGGTAATAGGCGCCAATGATCCAGGTGGCGAGGGCGGCCCAGCGGAACCACAGCAGCGCCTGGGGCGCGATGTGTTTGGTGATGCCGGCCGCGGTGTTGTCCGCCTTGGCTTTGGGCAGGGCGACGGCCTGCACGAAGTTGAAATAATAGAGAAGACCGATCCAGACGATGCCGGCGAAGATGTGCAGCCAGCGGGCGATAATGAGTTCCATGGTGTTCCCCCGAAATTATTCGTTAGTGGCGGTCAGACGACGGTCTTGACCAGGAAGTTTACGACAAAGAAATACAGAATCACGGTCAGGATCAAACCGCTAATAATGGTGCCTGCAATTGAATCCAGCGGAGTTTTCATGGTTATTCCCTCTTTGAACGGATGAAATTGTTGACTGCTTTCGTGGGGCGCTAGGTTAATGCAGGTTCAGATTGATTTCAAGACGGCGAAAAGCGAGTACTACTGCCACAAGCCGTCGTGCTCAGCCTCCTCCCGGGAAAGAATACGCTCCTGCACCACGCGCCATTTGCCGTCAGTTTCCTTTTCCAGAATGATCTCCACGCCGTGGGCCTGGACCGTGCCATCGTTCGCCTCGACGGTTTCGATCGTCTTGAACATCACGCGCCCCGGTGTCATGACCTGTACCTTCATGCCGTCATAGGAAACATTCTTGAGCACGCCGGTTTCGAATTCGTGCCGGCATTGCTTGGCCCAGTCGTCGTAACCGATGACCTCGATGCCGGGGACGCCGAACACCTGTACCTTGCGCGATATCAGGTCCATGTGGCTGGCGAAGTCTTTGGCGTTGGCGGTGTGGGTGGAGGCGGCGAGCCATTCCCGGGCGACGGCGCTGTCTTTCATGATGTGCTCTGGGTGAATTTATCGGGACCCATTATGCCATTTAATCCTTAATGATGCGGAGAACGGTGCGGACCTCTCGTCGGCTTGCGCCGGCATGAGGCGACACCCTGCCGGATTCAGTATATGTAAGGTGGGCATTGCCCACCACACGTGGCTTCAGTTGCTGTCCGATGGTGAGCGGTGCCCACCCTACGTTATTTTTGAGATGGCCTCTAAATATATATCGCCAGCGAACGCGCAGGCGACAGGCTGCACGATTCAGATATGATAAGCCGGCTATGACAAGGACGACACAGCATGCCGGTTAATCCCCTTCAGCGTTTTGCACGTTTTTTCCTCCTGCCGTTGTCTTCGCTCTCCGACCGGCTGGGGAACTGGTTCTACGTCGGTCTGGCCGTCGTCGTGAGCGCCGTGGCGGTGTTCGCCATCGCCACCGGCTCGACCGCCGGCATGAAGAACAAGGCCTACGACCTCATCATGAAGACGCGGTTCCAGCATCCCGCGGCCGACCCGGAGATCGTCATCGTGGACATCGACGAACCGGCGCTCGCGGCGATGGCGCCGGAATTCGGCCGCTGGCCGTGGCCGCGCAACCTCATGGGCGAGCTGGTGGAAGGCATTGCGGTACAGAAACCCAAAGCCATCGTCTTCGACATCATGTTCAGCGATCCGGACGTGTTCAACGCCCAGGGCGACAAGTATTTCCGCGACGCGATTGCCCGCACGCCCAACACCTTCTTTCCCATGATCCGGCTGAATGAGGAAAACGACCGGCTCAGCCAGTTGAAAGTAAAGCAGCTGCCGGGTGTGTCGAAACTCGACGACACGGCATCGGATACGGCCACGCTCGCGGTGATACTGCCGTTTTTTTACGATGTGCTCACGGACCACCGTCTCGGCACCAATAATATCTTCACTGATACTGACGGGATCGTGCGTACCTACTCGGTCTATACCGACGAATACGGCTGGCGCGTGGGTTCGTTGCCGGCGAATGTCGCGGCGTCACTGGGACCGCCGTTGACGGCGCGCGAGGATATCCTGCTCAACTGGCGCGGCAAACCGCCATCCTACCGGCATGTCTCGTTCCACGAGATCTATTTCGATCTGCTCAAGGAGAAAAAGACGCGCCCGGCGGATGAATTCGCCGGCAAGATCGTCATCATCGGCTCCACCGCGCCGTCGCTGTTCGATCTGAAGACCACGCCGGTCGCCAAGGCGCACCCGGGCGTGGAAATTCTCGCGATCGCGATCGACAACCTGAAAAAGGGCGATTTCCTCACCGAACTGCCGCCGTGGATTTATATGGTCACGACGTTGGTGGCGTTGGCGCTGCTTACGCTTGCGTTTGTGTACAACATCGACCAGCGCGTGGTGAACCTGACGTTCACGGTTTTGCAATCCGGATTTCTGGCGGTGTCTTACCTCACGCTCAATTTTTCCACCGTGTTCGTGGACCTGACCGCGCCGTTCGCCTTCAGCCTCGCGTATTTCACCGTGGCGCGGTTCAACAGCATGTTTTCCGGCTTCCGCCGCAGCGGCCATCCGTTTTTTTCCACGGCGCTCGATGCAGGCCGCGAATGCCGCGTGGCGCTCGTCCAGTGCCATGTGCATATCAAGAACCGCCACGCCCGTCTCGCGCTCGGCGCCTCGATCAAGCGACAGGTCGGCCACTCGCGCTACGGCCTCGTCACTTCGCCATTTTTCAAGGGCATGCCGCTGCTGCACGCCTTCTTCCGCGACACGCTGGTGTTCTACTGGCTGGTGCCCGCGGAGCAGTCTGCCGAGGTGCTACAGGACGTGGTATCGGTGATGGAACGCGCTCTGCCCGCGGTCAAAAAGTCCGCGCGCCGCCGCGCCTCGGATCAGACCACCGTGACATGGCTGCTGCACAGCTTCGATTTTACGGTAGACACGGAAGATTCTTGGCGGTTGCAGGGCGAGGAGGGCATGGCGAAGTTGTTCGCGTTGGCGCCCAAGACCGGCAAGGGCGGGAATGGAGGGGTGGTTCGGGTGGTGGCGACGAAAGAATTTGTTGATGCGTGCCGGAGTGCAGAGGGTTTGAAAGTTTCGGAGGAATTGGAGAAGGCTGGACTGAAAACATAGTAATGTAGGGTGGGTTAGGCGTTTTTTGCCGTAACCCGCCGAACAACTTGCAACAACCTGGCGTAATAAAATTGTTTAATTCAAATTAGCATGCAAGAACAATGGCCGAACCTGAAATCCTAAAGTACGAAGAGTTTGAAGTGCCACGTACGCCCGCGGCTCTCAAAGCTTGGGTGGATGCCAAGGGTGAGGAGTTAGGTGCCACTTTAAAAGCCAAAGCATATGCTCGCTCTGGTGCGAAACTACCGAAGAAACTCTATGATGAAGTACGTCCGCTTGCGTTGTTCGCATGGCGTGAATTCGGAAACCGAAATGACGTCAAAGTCGCGCCAAATCTTAGTAATGACAACTATGATGGTGTCATTACCGTGGCTGATCAACCACCATTGTTCGTCGAAATAACCTATGCAAAAGATGGATATGGTGACTCACTTCGTATGGAAGTTCTTAGCGAACAAGGTTCCATTAATGCTATCGCTCCTATAGGTGTAGTGCACGGTGTCCGCGGTTCTCCTAAACGTCAAATCGAAATCCCGAATGAGGCGGTGGATCACCATGATGTCTTGAATCTACACTTATGCCACGTACGTGAGTGTCTAAAACGTAAGGCAAATGTATCCTATGGCCAAAAATACGTTCTAACAGTGGTCGTCGATGACTACAACGCTTTTTGCAGCGAGAGTGACGACATGGCTCTTGATGAGTCGGTGAGAGCGCTTCTTTCCTCGCTGCGTTTAGATTTTTCGCGCATCGTGATGCTTGGGGCAAGTGGTAGGTTGTTTTACAGTTATGATCTGTGCCAACGTGCAGCTGAACAAAGTGCGCTCTAACAAATCACTCCATCTAAGTCGCGGTGCTGGCGCACTGCTCGCAGTGAGCTTACACATGGAGCGCATATGATCAAGCAGTTGGGGAGGAAAGGAATGAAGCGTTTTACATTCGCTTGCGTTGTTGCACTAGCTGCGACAGGCGCCGCCGCAGATCCTCTGGCCGATTTAATCGGTAGCAAGACCTACTGGCAAGCGATGCATTGGGAGAGGGCGGAGCAGTCAGAAATCTGGAAGATGACTGGCTGGGGTCCATTCGAAGGCAAGCAAGAGACAGGGCGGACTTTTATGAAGGAGCGCCCGGCGGAGATCGACGGAAAGAATTTGCACGCCTACCTCATCGTCGAAGACACGCCCAAGCGGCGAAACGAGCTAGTGGTCGACTCCATCGAACTTTCGATCAATGAATGCGAACAGATCGGTGATTGGCTTGCGCGAAAATTTGGGCAGCCGAAACTCGTGGTTGATGGAAACTACAAATTCGACCTTGTCGCTCAGGGAAACACCGTTGAGAACATCGACAAGATGAGCCAGTGGGACATCGGATCAACGCGTACAACCTTTACGTGCGCTGGGCTCAAGACAGCCGCAGCGGAGAAATTGGGGGAGAAGGACAAGCTCGCTGGTATCTTGGTCTTTGGCAGCAAGGCGAGTGAGCCAGAGATTAAGCCACTTTTCGGCCTGCGTTGCACACAGCGGGTCAAGTTTATTGGCATTGATCGAGCGCCGGAGAATCTAGATGATATAGTGCTTGTTATTGACGAGAACCGAAAACGTGTCCGGTCAGCCAACAAAATCCCGTTTCCCGGCGAACACCGAGTCACTGAAGACACGATAGAGCTCAAGATGAAGAAGGGCAACGATACAATTGAATACTTCATTGACCGTCTTACTGGTGTTTTCAAAGGAAAGTATCGGTATCAGAAAGGTGGAGGAATTGATGTGTCTGGCCGCTGCGAAAGAACGGCCGTAGGCGAGCGAAAATTTTAATCCAGCACGTAGGTTGGGGTGAGCGCCGCGAACCCCAGCCTACGTGCTGAGTCAAGCCAAGTCCTGAGAAGGTTTTGTTAACCAACCCCGTAGCGCGCGCCGAGTACCGCAGCCCCACCGGGAGTATTTAAGCGAGCCCCGTGTTTGAGCCCGAGGCGCGTAGTGTGCGCCCGGCGAGTTGGGCGAGCGCCCGGTGGGACGAGGAACGGAGGAAGAGGTCGCGCGCTCCGGGCGGCCTTTTCTTTCGTCCATTTCTTTTGGCCGAACAAAAGAAATGGACCCAGGGTGCAGGGGCGGAGCCACCCGCAATTAGCTTTTGAGATCGCGCGCAGGGCGCGCGATACCATTCAAGACCTGGATGCCCGCCTCCGCGGGCATGACAACCATGAGGTTCGCGGGGATGACAGCAAGATCAGCCGATGATTTTCTGATCCATTAAAAGGTTCAGCGTAAATCTCACCCCAAACCCCGTGATATCCGTCGGAATATGAGCAAGGCCACCCTTGTGATTCCCCGCCGACAAATCCACGTGCACCCAATCCGGATCGTTGACTAGAAACTTTTTCAGGAACGTCGCGGCGAGGATGTGGTCGGCGTCGCTGTCGAGGGTGCATTGCTTGATGTCAGCGATGTCGCTCTTGAGTGCGTCTTCGTAGTCCTTGGGCAGTGGGAACGGCCAGACGCGTTCGCCGGAGGCGTTGCCGGCTTCAATTAGCACGGGAACCAGCTTTTCGCGGTTGGTCAGCGTGCCGCTCATGCGCGTGCTGAGCGCGCCGACGCAGGCGCCAGTGAGGGTGGCGTAATCGACGATCAGTTTCGGTTTTTGCTGCGAGGCGAAGTAAAGCGTATCGGCCAGAACCATCCGGCCCTCGGCGTCGGTGTGAATGATCTCAATCGTTTTGCCGTTGGCGGCTTTGACCACGTCATTTTGTTTATACGCTTTCGGGCCGATGTGGTTCTGCGCCAGCGCCAGCCAGCAGTCCACGGGAAAATCCGCTTTCAGTTCCGTGAGTGCGAGCAGCGTGCCGAGCGCCACGGCGCTGCCTTCCATGTCTTCGTGCATGCCGTGCATGTGGCGCGCGGGTTTGAGGTTGGTGCCGCCGGTGTCGAAGCAGATGCCTTTGCCGACGAGTGCCAGTGAGGGCTTGTTCGATTTCTTCTTGGGCGCATAGCGCAGGTGCAGGATACCGGCGTCCGGCTCCGGGCTGCCTTGCGCCACCGCGAGGAATGATCCGGCGCCACGCGCCTTCAGTTTTTTGATGTCGAGAAATTCCGTCTTCCAGCCGTATTCGCGCGCGAGCTTCTCGATGCGCCGGCGGTAATTGCCGGGCGTGAGTTCATTCGGCGGCAGGGCGGTGAGATAGCGCGCGAGGTTATTGCCTTGCGCCTCGGCAATGGTGCGTGCATGGCCGCCGGCCGACGCGAGACTATATATATGTATCTCGCGCAGTTTGGTCGGCTTGTCCGGTTTGCTTTTGTAATCCGGCATCGTGAAATGCGCCGCAAGCAGGGCGGCGAGCACTGCCTCGACGGCGCGCTCCGCGTCTTTGGGATTGAGTTCGTGGCAGGCCACGGCGATGCGCTCGGGTTTGTGCGAACCGTGAGCGGCCACCAGACGGCGCGCCAGGGTCAGTAATTCAAAAGCGCTGCCTTGTGGGTCAATGCCGGCGAGAGCGATGTGAGTGCCGGATTTATTAGGCAGGTCGGTGGCGAAGGGTTTGCCACTGTCGAGTTTATGACCGGCACGCTTGCGGCGCTGCGCGATTTCACCGCCGTAGGGCAGCGTTTTCAGCGCCGATTCCTCTCGTGGCAGCAGGATAATCGCATTTGAATAGATATCGAGTGTATTTCCCGACAAACTGCGGCTTTCTTGCTTGATCTTCGGTATTTCTGACAGCATGGGTGCCTCGCGCGGAAAATATTATAAAAATTGATTTGAAATGACGCCGGAAAAGCCGTTTGTCTTGACCTGTTTGGGTAAAAAAACGATCATACCGCGCGCATGTTGAGGATGACACCGGCCCATGCCGTGGCCTGAATCGGCCGAGCGGCGCCCAAGGGCCTTTTCCCCACCCGAAATTCAGGGAGATTCATGAACAAAGCTGACCAGAAACGCCTGTTGCGCGAAATGATTTTCTTCCGCCGCTTCGAGGAGCGCTGCTTCGAGGCCTACATGGAGCACAAGATCGGCGGCTTCCTGCACCTATATATAGGCCAGGAGGCGATAGCCACCGGCGTGCTCGAGATGGCCAAGCACAAGCACGACTACGTCATTACCGGTTACCGCGACCACATTCACGCCATCAAGGCCGGCGCCCCGGCGCGCGAGGTAATGGCCGAGCTCTATGGCAAGGAGACCGGCAGTTCGCGCGGGCGCGGCGGTTCCATGCATGTCTTCGACCCGACCGCGAACTTCATGGGTGGTTACGCCCTCGTCGGCCAGCCGTTCCCGCTGGCCGCGGGACTGGCGCTCGCCTGCAAGCACAAGGGCACCGACCAGATCGCCATCTGCTTCCTCGGCGACGGCGCCAACAACCAGGGCACGTTCCACGAGACCATGAACATGGCCTCGGTGTGGAAACTGCCGGCGCTGTTCGTGTGCGAGAACAACCAGTACGCCATCGGCACGCGCATCGACCGCTCGACGGCGGTGCTCGACCAGTACAAGCGCATGTGCGGTTACAACATTCCCGCGAGCCAGCACGACGGCGAGGACCTCGAGGTGGTGATGGAGTCCGCGAAGAAGGCGATCGACCACGTGCGTTCCGGCAAGGGACCGTATTTTCTCGAGTACATGACCTACCGCCAGCGCGGCCACTCCATGTCCGACAAGACCTCGGCCTACCGCAGCAAGGAAGAGGAGCAGAAGTGGTCTGAGCGCGACCCCCTCAAGGTCTACAGCGCCAAGCTCAAGAAGGCAGGCGTGATCACCGACGAGGACATCAAGAAACTGGAGAAAGAGGTCCAGGACGAGATCGAGAACGACGTCATCAAGTTCGCCGAGGAAAGCCCGATACCGCGCGTGGAGGACATCAACAAGTACGTCCTCGACGACAACCCCGATCCGCGCTGGATCGGACCGTTGCAGAATACTTATTAAGAATCACAAGGACTGACACATGGCAGAGTTAATGTACTGGGAAGCGATCCGCCGCGCTCATGACGAGGAACTGGCGAACGACCCCAACGTGATCGTGATGGGCGAGGACGTCGGTCTCATCGGCGGGACCTACAAGGCGACCCTGGGCCTGTTCCAGAAGTACGGCGAGAAGCGCGTCATCGACACGCCGATCTCCGAGAATTCCTACACCGGTATCGGCATCGGCGCCTCGATGGCGGGCATGCGCCCGATCATCGAGATCATGTCGATCAACTTCGCGCTGCTCGCGCTCGACACACTCATCAACGCCGGCGCCAAGATCCGCTACATGTCCGGTGGGCGCGTATCCTGCCCGTTCGTGATGCGCACGCCCGGCGGCACCGCGCACCAGCTCGCGGCGCAGCATTCGGCGCGCCTGGCGCGCATGTTCATGTCCACCTCCGGCCTGCGCGTGGTCACGCCGCGCAGCCCGATCGACGCCTATGGCATGCTGAAATCCGCGGTGCGCTGCAACGATCCGGTGATCGTGATCGAACACGAGCGCATGTACAACATGAAGGAAGAAATGCCGGACAACGAATTCTTCCGCCCGCTCGAGGGCGCGGAAATCGTGCGCCGCGGGACCGACATCACGCTCATCGGCTACAACTGGAGCGTGCATCTGTGTCTCGACGCCGCCAAGCGCCTGGAGAAGGACGGCATCAGTGCCGAAGTCATCGACTTGCGCTCGCTCAAACCACTCGACCGCGAGACCATACGCCGCTCGGTGGAGAAAACGCACCGCATGCTGGTGGCCGAGGAAGACGAGGCCGCCAACGGTGTCGGCTCCGAGATCATTTCCATCGTGATCGAGGAATGCTTCTTCGCGCTCGACGCCCAGCCGGTGCGCATCCACGCCGCCGACGTGCCAGTGCCCTATGCCGAGAACCTCGAGAAGGCCGCCATCCCGAACGTCGAGGATGTATACAAGGGCGCCCTCAAGGTCATGGGAAGAATCTAAATAAAAGCGTCGCGGGCCGGCGATAGCCGCGCCCGCCGTTGCGGAGACACGGAACCAATTCAATGGCTGA
>Ga0209515_10001303_pt1 | contig 42288 bp, 41 predicted proteins | sample Subgroupgradi54m_FD_187454 | JGI IMG/M metagenome (GOLD analysis project Ga0209515, IMG submission 187454) | Subsurface groundwater microbial communities from S. Glens Falls, New York, USA - GMW60B uncontaminated upgradient, 5.4 m (SPAdes)... ... | reverse complement strand
GGCGAGGATCGGCGCGCCGAAGCCGAAGCGTTGGATGCTATCGGCGACCTTGCGAACGGGCTCGCCGTCGTTCTTCCGAGGGTTGTCCCTCCACGGGCGCAGCGACTCGATAGGCACCCATTCGGCTGCCGGCTCGGAGCTGAGGTCTGGCATCGTGGCCACGGCGCTCACGTCGTCCATCCGTTGGGGCTGGACGTCGTTCGGGGGCAACGGCCACCCGCATAATGGGCCGAACCCTTCATGTCGACTTTGCCTGGGATGCGTACCTGAACAGAGCCAATGTGTGACCCATGCGAAGAGCGAAGACGGGCGATCCGAAGCTGGCGATTGGGTACATCCGCGTAAGCACCGACGAGCAGAGGCTGGGCCCGGAGGCGCAGCGGGCGGCGATCGAAGCCTGGGCCGACAAGGAGTGGGTCCGCATCGTCGCGTGGCACGAGGACGTCGTCAGCGGTGGCAGCGAGCTCGAGGACCGCGAGGGGCTGATCCGCGCCCTGGGGGAGCTGCGCGCGCTTCACGCGGGGATTCTGGTCGTTGCCAAACGCGATCGGCTCGCCCGCGACGTCGCCATTGGCGTGACGATCGAAAAGGCCGTCGAGCGATGTGGCGCGCGGGTGGCGAGCGCCGACGGCATCGCCAACGGCGACAGCGCGGCCGATGCGTTCATGCGAACCATCCTCGATGCGGCCGCGGCGTACGAGCGGGCGCTCATTCGGGCAAGGACGAAGGCGGCGCTGGCCGTGAAGAAAGCGCAAGGGCTTCGCGTCGGCTCCGTTCCGCTCGGCTCGAGCCTCGCCCCCGACGGCAGGACGTTGGTCGTGTGTGCTCGGGAACAAGCTGTCATCGCGGAGGCAAAAGGGCTTCGGGCTCAAGGTCTCTCGATGGGGGCGATTGCAAAGGGGCTCAACGCGCGTGGGGTGAAGCCGAGATCTGGAAAGGTTTGGCACCCGCACCAGGTGGCGACGATGCTCTCGAGGTGAGCGGCTGTGCGCGGAGCACGGGCTCGGTTCTTTTTTAAGCGTCGGATTTTTCGCGAGCGCCGGAGGTTAGGTGTCGCCCATCCGGCGAGAGGCAGGTCAAGGCTCCTCGCCGGACGGGCAACGTGGAAGATGTCGGACCGCGCGCCCGCCCCCGCAGGGGAACTGTTCTGGCGACCTGCGATCTCGACTCCCCTATTAATATAAGGGTCCAAACTTCCACCGATCTTGCCCGGTTTTCACCGATTGTCACCGAATTGGCTGGTCAACGCGATTCGCTCCACCATCGACTCCCAAGCGTCCGGGTACATGCGCTTCAGGGTGGTGAGCGACACCTTGCGCTTGCCCCGAGGATTGCCCGATGGTCGAAACGTTTCGAGACTTCCGAGATCAGCGCGGTACTCGATCTCGTAACGAGACACGCCGAGCATCATAGCGATCTCGGTGAGACTGAACTCCGACGGCGGGCCGTTCATGCCTGCCCTTTGGCGGCGCAGTAGGCGCCCGATGCGGCCACGAGAAGCTGCTCGGCTTCCCGCAGGACCGTTCGCACGAATTCTTTCTGCGCCGCGCTGGTTTCCTCTCGGAGTTTCGCGAACTGCTGATTGGTCATCGCAGCCGTCCGTCGTGGACGGCGATCGAGGCGAGCGCGGAGTGCTTCGGTGGGGGCAACCGATTCGCGGACCCCATCGCGGACGCGCGTGCGAACGAACTCGTCGGTCGTGCCGAGATGTGCCATTGCTTCCGAATGAAGACGCATGCGGAGCGCGCGCGTCATGCGATCCGCGAGGGCATCGACGGTGGGCGTGAACTCCACGAGCGGGGCGAACTCTCGAAACACATCGTAACGCGCGTTCGGGACTCGTGGACCGTACATCCGGTAAAGCACGATCGTCGAGGTCTCGTTCCCCGTCGACACCATGGCAGAGAGGATGCGGTACACGCGGAGTGCCCGTCGTCGCGCTTGGCACGCGCGGGGCTCCACCTCGGGCTCCCACCATGCGCTTGCGACATTCTGAAAGCCGGCCATCGCGTCGAACTGCGCGAAGTGCAGCGAATGGATCCCAATCTCGGACTCGTACTGGTTGAAAAAGTAGCGGAGCTCCAGCACGTCACTCGGCGGAAGGCGTAACGATGCAATGGAGGCAAAGATGTCGCCCATACGCCCGTGCGCCGTCGAGTTGCCGGTCACGGTGCCACCTCGCGATCGACGTCGCGAGCCACGAGAAGCAGTACGAGGTAACCCACCAAATCGAGCAGAACGTCCTCGGTATCCTCGATGCCGCGTCCGCGTGCCACCCGAGAAAGTTTGTCGTCAAGGCGCACGCGCAGTTGTTCGGTGGGGGCCGACTTCGAAAAGATGCGGACCGGGTCGAGTGCGCTGTTGCCATAAGCAGCGTTCTTCTCGACGAGCAGCGTCTCGATGCGCGCGAGCACCTGGTGGATCCGCTCGGTGGTTGAGTTCATGCGACCTCCTTCGCCCAGAAGCGCGGGGAGAAGGTCTTCTCGGCTTTGGCGTCGAGCTCGGCCCGGAGCAGAGTAATACGTGGCTTCGGCACGGCATCGCCGAGTCCAGAGACGAGCCGTTTCAATGCGTCGTTGTCGACGATCGCGATCTCGCGGGTGATCTCGTCGGGGGATCGCTGCGTCGCTTCGGACAAAAGCCGCACGGTACTCTCGAGTGGGTGGTTCACCGACGCGACGTTGAACATCGTGTATCGAACGCCGCCCGCGACGAGCTCCGATTCGTTCTTCAGGTGATCCTTGATTGCCTTCTCGAGCTCGGTCTTGTGCGCCTGGAGGATCCGAACACGACTCGCGATGCGCTCACGCTCCGTCGCGATTTGCTCGAGGTTCGCGAGGTCGTCGTGGAGCACCTCTCGCGAGCCATCGAGGACCTCGGCGTAGGCGGGACATGCCGATCGGTGATCGCAGTAGGTGCAGCCGGAATGGACCCGCGCTGGGTACTCGGGTGCGGTCTCGGTTTGCTTCCCCATGGTGACGACGTAGGCCTTGGCGGCGTCGAGCTCGTCGGCGGCGCGTGTCGTCGTCTGCCGGAGGCCGTGGCGAAGCATCCAGAACGTGAGCCTCACGTTCTTCGCCCAAGGCCAAAGCTGGCGTGCGGCGAGCTCGTACAGACTCATCTGCAGGCTGGCGTCGACCTCGTCGCGCGTGAAGAGCTGGTGGTTGGTCTTGTAGTCGACGATCTCGACGGTCTCGTCGTCGATGCGGTTCACGCGATCGATGAAGCCGAGAACGGAGAAGCCGCCGATCTCGAGACGAAACTCTTTCTCGGTGGCTAGAACCGTCGACGGATCGAGCACGCCCTCATCGCGCACGAACTGCTTCAGGATCGCGACGCCCTGGACGAAGAGTTCGAGGCCGACGAGGTTTGCCTTTGCCCATTCGGGTCCGAAAAGCTCGATCGCGCGCGTGGACGAAAGAGGCCCCGTTGTTCGCGTGGCAAGTGCCTCTCCCACCAGCGTCTCGAGGACCGCGTGAATGGCCTTGCCGAAGCGAAGGGGAACGCCCGGCTCGGACTTCCGTTGGTCGATGTAGTGCAACCGGAATGATAGCGGGCACTGCTCAAAGCGTTGTAGGCGCGAAAAACTCAGATGGGTGTTCGTGAACGCCATGGTGGAAACCTCCACCCGTACAAAGGCACCCTCGCATGCGAAAAGGAGACATCGGTCGTCGATTTTGCATCTGTGGTTAACAGTGACCGAAAGGTCCTATTTTAAGATCTATTTAAATAGGACCTTTCGGTCACTGTTAAGCCGGTGGGTCACAGAGCATGAGACGGTCGACGACCTCCTTCGGCATCGAGCGCTCTCCCGACAAGTATCGAAAAAGACTGCGCGTTGTGCATCCGAGGAGTCGTGACGCGGATGCCGCGCCACCGAGATTTCCGACAGCAACCCGGAGGAGTTCGAGTCCAGCAGAGGGTCCATTCCGCGGACGACCTCGTCCGATCTTTCGGGTCTCGACACTGCCCGACGCCCAGCCCGCACCGCTCGGCAGGACGCATCCTACATGCAGCGCGCGTCCCGGACGCTTGCGATGCACGGCCCGAATGCGCCCGTGGGCTTGCTCAAGTTCGGCACGGCACAGCTGCTCGAGTCGCTCCTCCGACAACTTGTCGAGCTCGAGGAACGAAACCTCGTTTCGTACCTCGCCGACGTGAGGCCATGGATCGCCGAGCGTGATCATCGCGTCGACATCGGCCATCGTGTTGAGCCCACGCACGGCACCGTAGTGTCCGAAACGCAGGTTCCAACCGCGAAGAAGCGCGCCCAGCTCGCACGCGTGCTCGTGCGCAATGGCCTGGTCAGCGCACAGCGTTCGAAAGTTCTCGGAGTCGTTGGCCGCGCCCTCCAACACTTCGCGAAGCGCTTTGTACGTGATGATGCCGACGACGTGCGTGGAGTGATCTTCGCGAAGCCAATCGATTGCGGCCCGCACCGCCACGAGAGCGGCGTCCATCCGCACGTTCCCGCGCATGAGCCACCCTTTGCGCGTGGCGGCTCGCCAGCGCAAGAGCACGCGCTCGATCGGCGCACCGTCCTCCGCGGCGAACTCGGCGAAGTGCGGCGCGTAACCTACGGCCTTCTGAAGAATCGGCAGATGCACCTTTGCGTTGGCGTCGGTCACGACGACAGATCCGGGCCGACGAAGGGCGCCGTCGAAGGCCGTGCGCACAAGAGTGAGCAGGAGCACGCGTTCGCCGTCGCGGACCTCAACGCGACCGGAAACGGGCGTCTCCGCGGTCGCGGCTCGATAGAGTGTGCCGAGAACGTGCGAGGCTGCCCCGATGCGTGTCGCATATCCCACGTCGCGCTTGGCGAGCATGATTCCGTGGCCGTCGAGCGGGGGCGCCGTTCCGCCGAGCTCGGCGAGCTCGGGGGGATACGCGTCCTTCGCGCAGGAGAGCGCGTCGTCGGCGACATCGCCGGTCGGCTTTCGCCGGATCGCGCGGCTCGCGTAGCCGCGTGTTTCGGCATCGATGGCGTTCGCCCCCACGCGCACGAGCTCCGTGAACGGGAGGGCTAGCTCCAGCGTGGCGTGTTCGTGCACCCACCCACGCACCGCCTGCAAGAGCGGCGTGAGCGCCGCCGCGTAGCGTCCGTTGAAGAACACCTTCTCGCGAAGCGTGACGTGAAAGTCTTCCTTCGTGATGGCGATGGTTTCGAGAAATGGCGGCGGTTCGTCGATGACCAAGAGCCCTGTCATTCCCGCAAAACTATCCAGCTGACGGAGTAAGGCATGGGGGCCGACAGCGACGCGCGCGCGCGCTGGCCCGTCGAATCCCCGACGGGCCTTGCACGTCTCGTAGAATTCGCACTTTTCGCGGCGACGTCCTTCGCAAAGGATCCATTTTAGGGCCTGCCCTCCGGCCACGAGCGGCTCGGCAACGGCGTGATACCGGCACTCGGGTGTTCCGTCCTCCCGCCGCATCGAGAGCGGTCCGAACACGCGTTTGACGGCGACGCCCTTGGCGCGGAGCTCGTCGGCGATCTGCAAGGCGAGCTCGTTCTTATCGACGGAGATGGCGGTTTTCGACTGGTCTGGTGCGCGGGCCCCCGTCGCCCTCGCGGACACGTAGGGTCTCTGAGCGCGTTCCGCAGCGATGCGAATTGTGGCTGCAGTCTTGCCGAGCCCACACTCGGCCGAGATGGCTGTGAGCCCTTGGGGCGCTTTCCGCAGCGTCTCCTCAAGATCCGTTACGGTCTCCGCCACGCTCCTCACGGCGACGACTTCCTTCGCCTGCGCGCGCACGCGGGCCTCGGGGCCAGTGGCGGTGACATCGTCGAGGGCGTCCGCGACGTCGGGCCAATCCTTGCGAAGGGTCGCAAACCCCGTGCAGGGTAGTCGTGCCCGATACGCGCGCGCGGTGTACTCGGCCGAGGCTTGATGGCTCTCGGGCTTCGAAGAGCCCGCGGCGTGCGCGATCGCGCCGACGATCGCCGGCAAGCGCTCCGGCGCCGCGCCTCGACGGAGGAGTGCCCCACCGACGGCGAGGTACATCTCGTGCCAGCGCTCGGTCACGTGCTCCCGAATGGCCTTGCCGATGCGGACGGCATGCTCATGCCAAAAGTCGGGCAGGTCCGAAGCGAACTCCAGGGATGGGACGGAGGGCAGAGTCGAGCGCGTCGCGTTCGGCGTTGGTACGGACTGCGCCACATGAGGGGGAAATGCGGGTGGATCGATCGGACGCATGCGCTCAAGGTGCATCCAAGGGCTGCGGAACAGGGCTCCGTCTCGTCGCACGTTGGGAAGCCGAAAGTGCCGCGTCCAATCGCGGCATGCTTTGTCGAAGCGAATGCCGGCGGATTCGAGCTCGAGAAGCCAACGATGGAGATGCGGCTCGACCTCCCGCGCGGGAATGGACCGCGACAACGGCTGCACGAACCGTCGACCGTGCTGCGTGTGGTAGACGCCGGCGGTCGCGAGAACGGGAAGCCGCTCGTATTGCGCGAGTGCCTTCTCGAGCATCTCGAACGTCCACGTGGAGTGAAGCGGATTGTCCTCGTCGCACAAGAGGACCTGTTGGTCGACCGTGAACCCCTGGCTCTCGACCCATGCGACGCCGCCCTTGTTGATGCGCGGCTGCTTGGCGAGCGGCTCGCCGTGCGCATCGCGGACGATGTACGAGACGAGGTGCGCGTCGGTCGTGTACTCGCGCTCGAGCGCGTCGACGAGCTCGACGACTTCGTATGCGGTCGGTCGTCCGCCGGGAGTGCGCCAGTCGGTCTCCGCGTTCTCGACGCCACGAGCAAATTTGTTAGGGGCGACCGCAATCAGCGGCACGCTGCTCTCCGACGAGTGATGGCCTCCTCCACAACGGTGACGGCCTCGCTAAGGTTGGCCTCGAGCGATTGCGCGTCGTCGTACCGGACGAGCACGTACACGCAGCCTGCCTGGGTCACGTTTCGCGCGAAGGTCACTTGCTCGGGGCGCAGCGGCGTCGCATCCCCTTTGACTTCGATCTCGAGTCGCCAGCCTTCTGGGCTGACGTAACCCGAGAGATCGGCCGCGCCTTTCGGGGGTCCCGCACTGAAGACCCGGGCGACACGTCCTGCGTTGAGGATCGGCACGCGGCCGACGTTTTGCCGCCAAAGGCGAAAGTTTGGATGACGGCCCAAGGCGAGCAGCAGATGCCGCATGAATGCGACCTCTCGCGTCGTCATGACGCACTCCACGAACTCTGCATCCACTCGGGAGGCGGCGCCTTTCGATAGCGTGCCGCGAAGCGCGCCGAGACCCAGGCGTCGTCACGTCGCTGCGCACGAGCAAGCGCACGGAGCTGTTCGAGGTAGATTCGTTCGGGCTCGGGGCCCCGCTCACCGGCTGGCGTCAGCTCGACGAGCGCCTCGGCCGTTTCCTTCGGGATCACTGCCCGCACGGGAAGCTCGGTTCCGCACGCGGGACATGTCCGCCTTGCGATCGGCATGACCGCGTAGCACTCCGTGCACGTTCGGTAGAGCGCGGCCTCGACCTCCTGAGCGGGGAGCCCATCGAGGTTGAACACGCGCTCGTCCTGCGGAAGCCCGTGCGTAAGCGCACAGCCCGCATGATCGAGGATCAGGGCGCCCTGACCTTCGTAGGGACGAAGGATGCGACCTGCCTGCTGAAGGTAGAGCCCCATGCTCTTCGTCGGCCGCGCGAGCACGGCGCATTTCACGCTCGGTTGGTCCCAGCCTTCGGCGAGGCACTGGCAGTTGGACACGACGCGCGTCACGCCCCGTTCGAGGCGGGCAAGGATCGCATCGCGTTCGCCGATGGGCGTCGTGCCGTCGAGGTGCTCCGCAGCAACGCCTGCAGCTCGAAATCGTTCAGTGATGTGCTTGGAGTGGCCGACCGAGGTCGCAAAGACTACAGTGCGCGTGCCGCCCGCGAGCTTCTGCCAATGCTCGACGATATTGCCAACGAGGGCTTTCTGGTCGACCGCGTTCGCGAGCGATCGCTCGTCGTAATCTCCGCCGGTGACACGGACCCGCGAGAGATCGGGAAGTGCCGGCGTGCTAAAAACCTTGGGCTCGACGAGAAATCCGTCGTCGATGAGGCGCCGCATGGAGGCGACGACCACCAGATCGTCGAAGACCTCGCCGAGTCCTCGGCCATCCGCGCGGTACGGCGTGGCGGTCAAGCCGATGTGAATCGCACGGTCGTAGTGCGCGACGAGGGCCTGATTCGACTTCGCGCAAATCCGGTGCGCCTCGTCGTGAAACACCCACTGGGCGACGGGTTTCGAGCGGCGACGAAGCGTGTCGATGCTCGCTACCTGCACGGCGGCACCGGGCCTCCGGCGCACGTCGCTCGCCATGATGATCCCGATCTCGGCCTCGGGGACACCGTACTCGACGAGTTTCCTGTAGGACTGTTGAATGATCTCTCGGCGATGAGCGACGAAGAGAGACCGCTCGCCGCGCTCGAAGGCCGCGCGGATCATGTGGGCGGCGGTGAGAGTTTTTCCCGATCCGGTCGACGCGACGAGAAGCACGCGGCGTGCTCCGGAAAGGACCCTCCGATTCACGTCGTGAACGGCTTGCGCTTGATAGGGGCGGAGACAAAGCGTTTCCACCACGTCGGTCGTCGACATGTTCAAAACCTCCAAGGACACAAAGGCACCTGTCCCCGCGAAAGGAGACATCTCGCGATGTCGATATTTCTAAGCCATCGCGATCACTTGCGATTGACGCGCAAAAACTCCACGCACATGAATTCGTCGTCGCGCATGCACGCGCCGCTCGGGTGGTACGAAACGCAGCGTTTCACGCCGGGGAGCGGCTCGTACTTCGGGCACGCGTAGGGCGGCGGCTTCTTGAAGCGCATGACGGCCCCTTCGATCACCTCGATCTCGATTGCCTCGCGCGTCACGCGGTAGGGACGCAAATGGCCCGCCGAGCGGATGAGCGCCGCCGCTCGGGTGGCCGTTTCCTCATCGAATTCGTAGACGCGGGCCATGGCGATGACGTACCCCGCGGTCCACTCGACGACCGATCGTTCCCACGCCTCCGACTCCTCGCGGAGGTGTGTCTGAATCTCGGACTCCATTGAGCGAATACACCCGAGCTGCACGGGCGTGGGGGACCCTTCGATGCGCAGGCGATCGCCATCGATGGACACCCACACCCGTGTGCGCTGCAGACTTTCAAGCAGCGTCTTGGGGCTCATCGTCGTTCTCGCCCGTATCGTTTTCTGCGCGCCCTTCGAGGATCATTTCGAAGAGAGCGTCCGCGAGAACTTCCACGAGCTCGTCTTCTGCCGCCTTCGGATCGGCCGTCACGGCAGCCTCCCGCGGATCCCAAGAACATGACCGGCGGCACGATCGACGCCGTGAAGGCAGCTCAGGTAATAGCCGAGCGTCGTCCGCAGATCGTCCGGCAGCTTGTCCCCCCATGCGGCGACAAGCTGCCGGAACGCGGCCTCGGCCTCGGCGTGCAATTGCACGCGACTCATCGCTACACCGCGAAAGGGTCGATGGCGGACTCTTTCGCGCCGTTGCTGCTCTTGTGAGCCGCCTCGAGCTTCAGGAGGAATTGGAGTGCGGACGGAACCTTGTCGTTCGGCAGATCGCGAACGCGCTCGATCCGGAACTCCAGGAGGAACAGGTCTGCGTCCGCCCGCGGAAGGACGCGGAGCCGGTCGGCAAACTGCCGTGCGACGTCGAGGTCGACGACCTTAGGCGTATCGCTCGTCTCGGCGTCGTCCGTGCCCGCGGACATCTGCGCGAGATCGTGGGCGGGAACGCTTGCGACCTTGGCGCGCAGCGCCTCGTCGATCTTCTCCTCGGGGAGAATCGTGTACTTCGTCTTCGGATCCTTGGGCTTTCCGTGTCGCTTGATCTCGAAGATCCACTTGTCGAGGCCGTATTTCTCCCGGACGTTCACCAGATCCCGAAACCATTGCGTGCCGCCTTCAACGATCTTCATCGTTCCCTCGGATGGGACGTAGAAGTTGAGCGCGACCCGGAGGCTCGGACTCTTCGCGGTCGCGCCGGGCGGCGGACCGTCGGTGGTCGCTTCGACATATTTCTCGCCGTCCCAGTAGACCTCACGTGCGTACGGCTCGCCGCAGAAGACTCCGACGACGGCATCTGCGTCGTTCTGGAGGCGCACGAAGATGCTCCCCTGGGTGGCGTGTTTCTCTGCGAGGTTCTTGGCTTTGTCCCATGCGTTGTTCATTGAATACGGTCCTTTCTCTTGGGTTTCGTTGGCTAGGCACAGAGATCGAAGTCGTGTTGGAGGCGTGCGCGTGCTCTCGCGCGTCGCTGCTTGAGCGCCATCCGGAGGGATCGGCGCTCGGGCGTCGCGGCGTCGGGGTGCGCGCAGGCGATGAGGTGCTCGAGGGGTTCACCGCCGAGCGCGGCGAGCACGACGAGACCGTGCTTCTTCTCGATGGCGCGAAGGAGAGCCCGATGCATGAGGGGCCGCTCGGCGCAGCGCGCGTCGGCCGCGACATCGACGAGCGACTCGAATCGGGGCGTCGTTTCGTTTCGTATCGCGCGAAACAACTGCCGCCGCGTCCGCCATGCGAGGGCTCGGCTGTCCCGATCGCCCACGGAGCCGGCGAGGGCCTCCAGAAAAGCGGTGAGCACGAGTTGGTCGCCGTCGACGACGTCGGGGATGCGGCGGCGAAGCGCGGAGAGCATCGGCCAGTACGCCAGCGTCAGCGCCATCGACCAACGCCGATCGCGTCCTCGGTGGTAGGACGCGAGCAGATCGCTCAGCAGGCTGTGGCGAGCCCCGCGCGTCTCCGCCGAGCGATCGGCGAGGGAGGCGATGGTTCTCGCGGTCGTCGCGTCGGCCGCCGTCAGCTGCCCATGCAGGCTCCTTCGTACCTCTCTCCACTCCACGCCGGCCGCCTCTCCGCAGGTCGGCAAGGAACCAGGCGCGCTCCGGGAGGCGCCGGTCCATGACCTGCGATCTCCTTTCGTGAGATCTCACGATGGGCCGGATTCCCGGCGACGGGGATCAGACGAACATCAGCAATTTCAGCGCGTTGCGACGGTCGCTTTTCTGATCTTTTTTCCGAGCGCCATCGTGAGATCTCACGATGCCTCGTCGACGTCGGAGGCCACCGCCCGGAATCGGGACTGCCAACCGTGGCCACGACCTTTCGCGTACCGCTCGAACGGATCGTCTTTCAGCCCGAACGCTTCGCGGAGGCGGGCGCGAAGATACGACACTTGCCGGCGTACGGTCTCCGCGTCGCCATGCCACCGGAGGGTGCTCCCGTCATCGCAGAGGGCCATGAGGAGGTCCCACTGCTTGGTGGGCTCACGGTTCTGAGCGGATGCCATACCCAGATCGATGTACGTCACGCGCTTGTGGAACGAGCCGGCGCGCACGCTCAGCGTGTGGCCGTCGATGCGGTAGAGTCGAACGTCGCGCCACGTCGTCCCCTGGGGGAGGTGAATGGGCTGCGCACTTGGGGACGCCGGTGGCGCCGTCTCCGTTGGCTCGGATCGGAGTAGGACGATGGCGTCGTCTCGGATGGCGAGCTCGTCTTCGAGAAAGATGATTTGCGCGCGTGCCCCGCGACCATAGCGTTGGGCGATAAACGGATCGATAGGCTTGGAAGTTGGAACGAGTAAGCGCGTCGGCCGCGCCATCGCCTCCCGGCCAATAAGAAACTTCAGGGGATCAAATCCACCGGATTTTTCAGCGAGGAAAATATCGGCTTCGTTCGCGTGTCCGATCGACGAGAGCCCGAAGAAGCCAGGCATCTCACAGGAAATCGGGCCATCAAGAGCGTAGAGCAGCCGGAGGGTCTCGACCCAGCGCCGACGATTGAGCCCAAGATGGGTCTCTTCCTCTCGAAGCGGCTGGCTCATGCAGGTCCGACGATCGCCGCAGATCGCGAGAAACGGCGTCTCCTTGTTGCGCGACATCGGCACAATGATGCGCGGGCATTCCCGCCCTCCGCCGGGACACGGATACGTCTCGGCCTGCCCCGAGGCCTCCAGCACGCCTTCCTTGCAAAGAAGATCGAATGTCGATTCGCCGATCTCCTTCGGAAAGAGACTGGTGTGCACTTTGCAATCCCAGGAACTCTCGAGGAGACGAAGAAATCTCTTCATCAGACCTCCGACGAAACTGAGCGAAACCCTCGCTTTCTCAGGAACGCCCGCACCACCTCGGGTGAAATGCGGCGATCGTAGATGAGCGTGTTCGGAAGCGACACTTCGACCTTGAGCGGACGGTTGCGCCCGACCAGACCCAATGCGAAGCGCATCTGCGCCACCGTTCCCTCGCGGATCACTTCGCGCTTGGGCTCGGAGAGGAGCGCCTTGGTGAGATCGTCGCCCTTGAAGAAGGTCGTCTCGCGCTTGGTATGTTCGACCGTCAGCTCGCGGAGTACGACGCTTCGAAGGCCCTCGATCCCTTCCGCCGATAATGCCGCGCAACCCTCCTCTTGAATGGGCGTGCCGGTGAAAACGGAGAGCGCTTGGAAATGTTCGGGATCGCCGAAGAAAACGTCTCCAATGATCCGTCGGTAGAAATTGTTCTCATGGGCCCACTGCGCGTTGATGCAAAGCTTGTGGTTCGTCGGATCGTAGATGACGAGGTCGTGCTTGTCGGGAATGTACGAGAGAGGCCTGCGTCCGCTCGCGTCCGGGGTTATCACGTTCCTGTGTCTCTCGGGACGGCCGTGCACGATCTGAAACTCGAATTCGGTCGGCGTTTCGAAGACATCGACCTCGACGTACGGAGTACGATTTCTCGAAGCGAACCACTGTTGCATCGATTCGATAAGGCGCCCTTTGCCCATTGGAGACGTCAGCGCCAAGCCCGCGCCGGATTTCTGGCCCGAAAATTCCACGAACCGCGTCACCGGCTCGGACGCCAAATCCGACGACGCGTCGCGAAACGTATCGCGATGATCAAGGTAGAGGGTGAACGCGAGATCGGCGGTCGAGAGTCGACGCGCGTTTCCAAAGAGATCGAGCTGGAGCGCACCGGCGTTCAGGACGAGATTCTCATGAGCGTCTTCGTCGGCGAGCGACTCGATTTGCAGCAGCGCGTCGACGAGATCTTCCGGGGCGTCGTTGCGGGAGAGAACGGCGTGAAGCGCCGCGACGGACAGGGTCTCGGCCTCGTCGCCGTGGGCGAATCCGTGAGGTGCGAGCGCGTCCCGGAAGGGGTGCAGCAAGCGAACGAGCAACGACGTGCTCACGGCCTCGAGGAGGGCGAGCGAAATCAGTGATCTTGTGCGCGTGCGACGTGAGTCTCCCAGTTTCCGATTCGGCATGAGCCATCCCCTCGGATGGTCATCGCTCCATTCGGGATACGGAACAAGTGTTCAGTTGTCCACAAGGGGGATTCACGAGGAAAAACCGCCGGTTAAATATTTCGTTCAGTACGGTGTCTCTTTTTCGCCCCTTCAGGTGCCTTTGTACGGGGCATGAGAGCGAATCGACTTGATGAACCCCGCAAGCAGAGCGTGTGTGTCTCCACCGAAGGAGACCCCACAATGCCCATCGCCCCCGCACTGAAAACCGTCCACACCGATCTCGTCGCTCTCGACGCCATGAGCGTCTCGGAGCTCGCCGCGAAGTATTACGAGGTGTTCCGGGAAGAATCGCGATCGCGAAACAAGGCCTATCTCCGAAAGAAGGTCGCTTGGCGCATCCAGGAACTTGCCGAGGGGGGCCTCTCCGATCGCGCGAAGCGACGCATCGAGGAGCTCGCGGCGGACGCGCCGATTCGGCAGCGTCCACCGCGTGAAACGCCGACCGCGTCTGACCAGCCGCCGCGCGATCCCCGTTTGCCGAAGCCCGGAACCATTCTGCGGAAGGCTCACGGTGGAAGCGAGCACCTCGTGACGGTGCATGCCGACGACTTCGAATTCCGCGGCAAGCGGCACACGAGCCTCTCGTCGATCGCCAAAGTGATCACCGGTACCAACTGGAATGGCCTCGTATTCTTCGGCCTCGCGAAGCGCGGGGCGAAGACGACGGAAGCGGCGTGACCGATGGCGAAGAAGACACCTGAACGCGCCCCCGCCAAGCGGTGCGCGATCTACACGCGCAAGTCGACCTCCGCCGGACTCGAGCAAGAGTTCAACTCGCTCGATGCCCAGCGCGAAGCTTGCGAGGCATACGCCAAGGCCCAGGGGTGGTCAGTCGTTGGCGAGAGCTACGACGACGGAGGGTTCACCGGCGCGAATGTCGATCGCCCGGCGTTTCAGCGACTTCTCGCCGACGTCGAGGCAAAGAAGATCGATGTGGTGGTCGTCTACAAGGTCGATCGGCTCTCGCGTTCGCTCCTCGATTTCGCGAAGGTGATGGACCGATTCAATCAGTCCGGTGCCGCGTTTGTGAGCATCACGCAGAATTTCTCCACGGCCGACGCCATGGGCCGCCTCACGCTCAACATGCTCATGAGCTTCGCCGAGTTCGAGCGCGAGATGATCGCCGAGCGTACGCGCGACAAGATCTGCGCGGCGCGGAGGAAGGGAAAATGGACCGGCGGCGCGGTTCCCGTCGGATACGACGTCGTGAGCGGCAAGCTCCAGGTCAGCGAGCTCGAGGCGATCGTTGTGCGTGAGATTTTCGACCTCTACATCAAGCACCGTTCGATCGTCCGTATTCTCGAGGAGCTCAGACGTCGCGGACGAACGACGAAACGCCACGTATCCAAGACGGGCTCCGTGCGTTCCGCGAAAGCGTGGACAAAGGACGCCATCCTTCGTGTGCTCAAGAATCCGCTCTACACGGGCCGCACATGCGTTGGTGGAGAATTCTTCGATGCGGAGCACGCGGCCATCGTCGACCGCGAAACGTTTGCGCGCGTCGCGGCTGTTCTCGGGGACGGCGCGCCGCGTTCGATGAAGACCGTCCAGCGCGGCTACCTCCTGCGAGGGCTGGTCCGATGCGCGGCGTGTGGCGCTGGGCTCACGCCCGCGTCGGCGTTCAAGGGGAAACGCGAGTATCGATACTACCGCTGCCAGACGCGCGACAAGCAAGGGGCCCGCGCGTGCCCGTGCGCACCGCTGCCGGCGAAGGCGGTTGAGGAATTCGTGATCGCCGAGCTGCGGAAGGTGACCCTCGATCGGCGGCTGCTCGGACGGATAACACAGGGGGTTTCGGAACGTTCGGCCGGCGAGCGGGCGACGTTGCACGTCGAGCGCGCAGCGCTGCCCGGGGAGATCGCCAAGCTGTCCGTCGAAGCCGGTAAGCTGGTCGACGCGTTCGCGGCGTCGTCGACCGCAGCGCAGACGATCCTGCAGCGCCGCCTGGACGAAGTGAGCGCGCATCTCGGCGACCGAAAGAAGCGGCTCGACGACGTCGAACGGCGGCTCGCTCAGATCGAGGACGGATGCATCGACCTCGAATGGGTAGCAGGCGTGCTTCGCGATTTCGATCCATTGTGGAAGCGATTAAACGATGAGAATCGCGCGCGCGTGATTCGCGCGCTCGTCGAAGAGGTGCGCGTCGACGAGAAGGCCGGCTCGCTCCGCATCGCGTTTCGCGGAACGTCGTTCGATCCTCGAGTGGCGGCATGACGTCCGGTTCTGTGACGGTCGACGTTCCGTTTTTCCGGCGAAAGAAGGCGAAGAGCGATGCCTTCTCACGGGAGCCGCAATCATCGCCCGGTGCGCGGCCGCTTCGCGTCGCCCAAACCCTCGCGCTGGCGCACGGCATGAAGGCGCTCCTCGACCAGGGGACTGTGCGCGACCAGACGCGACTCGCGGAGGTCATGGGCGTCACACGGATGCGGGTCTCGCAGTTGCTCAACCTGACGTTGCTCGCACCGGAGATCCAGGAGGACATTCTCTTTGCGACCACCGACGTTGGATGCGAGCCGCTGACGGAACGTGACCTGAGGCCAATCGTGCGGGAGCGATCGTGGCCGAAGCAGCGGAGTCTGTGGGACATAAGAACTGAGGGGCACGAGCAACGGATGCGCCGACCCGGCGCACGCACTCGGCGCAAGGTCGCGCAGATTTCGCAGGTTCCGTGACGGGGAACGAGGCGATCAGCCTCTGATGGCGAGGGCGGGCGAGGAAGGATCGCGTTACATTCCGGCCTCCCGTGAAATCCACGCGCTCTGCCCAGGTCAGCAAGCTCCTCTCCCTCGTCCTTCGGCACAAGCCCGAACGAATGCAGCTGGTGCTCGACGAGGCCGGATGGGTCGCCGTTGAATCGGTGCTTCAGGGATTTGCGGAAATCGGAATACCGATCACACGCGACGAGCTGCAGGTTGTTGTCAGCACGAGCGACAAGCAGCGCTTCGCATTCAGCGAGGATGGCCTGCGCATTCGGGCCAGTCAGGGCCACTCCGTCGAAATCGACCTTGGTTATGCGCCGGCAAATCCACCGCCTCTCCTCTTCCACGGAACGGTCGAAAAATTCCTCGAATCGATCCGCTCGCAAGGGTTGGTCAGGGGGGAGCGACATCACGTCCATCTTTCCGCGACCGTCGACACCGCAGAGCGAGTTGGCCAACGGCGGGGTCGGCCCGTCGTTCTGCAGATTCGTGCGGCCGCAATGGCGACGGGGGGACACCGGTTCTTCCTTAGCGCGAACGGCGTGTGGCTCACTGACCACGTGCCTCCCCTCTACATTGTGTTTCCAGGTGGTGCTCCCGAGCCTTGACCAAACCTCTCGCCCCATGTGAGGCGCGTCTCGCCAACGCCGTCGGCGGTCACCGTTCGCAGCGAACGCAGGATCGTTTTCGCGTCCTCCTGCGCAAGACCAAGATGACGGAGAAAGGCATAGCCGACCATGCCCGTCCGGTGAATTCCCGCCGAGCAATGGATGAGCAGGTGCCCGCCGCTCATGAGCAGATCTCTGACGCGGTCGAAGGCGCCACGCACTTCCTCATCCCGTTCGTCGGACGGCGGGTCCCCTGTTTCGAGCGGAAGCCAGATCCATTCGATTCCGACGCGCGATGCAGCCGCGCCGATCGCTTCTGCACCTTCTCGCGCCGAGAGCAGGGTGAGCATGGCCGTGCAGCCCTGCTCCCGTAGACCCGCGAACGCTGTCATCTTGGGCCGATGCGTCAATGCAAGATGGCCCCGTGCGACCGGTATCCACACTTGGCTCGATTCAATCTTGGTCACGGAATCCTTCGCGGGTCTGCCGTGGTGGCGGACTTGATCTCCGGCGAACGTGGACGGAGCAACGCCCCCCGCACCTCATCCCAGGTCACCACGTGCGTCAACCAGCGCGGCACTACCGTGCCAGCGCGTTGATGGCCGAACAGATAGAGTCTGGGAACGATTCCGTGAAGGTGTTGATGCACGTCGATACGATCATCGATGAAGTGCGATAGACGGAGCTCCCTCGCGTGTGCGGCCTTGTCGCGCCGCTCCAAGCAAAAGCGAATGTGAGCTTCGGGAAGCCCAGTCTTCTCAAAGACGTTCCAGTGGGCGAGCCACCTCCTCGTCAGCCCCTGAATTCTGGGCCCGGCCTTCGAGACCAACCATACGTTGCCGTTTGTCCGCGCAACGAGCTCCCTGATCACGCTGAACGCGCCGTCGTTGGGCGGTGTTTGCATGGCATTCGCATCGCTACCCTGGAGGAAAGACGTGTCGGCACGCCCGCCCGCGTCGGTAGCCGCCATAAGGACACGCCCGATATCGATGCCGATTCGTGCGTCGTCAAGCATGTGGCACCTTGAAAGCATTCAGAACGATCTTCCGAAGATCGTCACTCACCAACGGAAGATCGCGCGCTTCGTCCTCTCCGATCCAGCGCAGCTCCTTCGTACGGGCAGGTCGCTCGAAGGTCACCTCCCCGTGTACGAAACCGGCGAAGTACGTCACGCGCTTTTGAACCCGAGCACCGCCTCGCTCAAATGTGTATTCGAGCGAATCGATGCGGCACAGAGGCAAAGGCAAATGCGAGCGCAACCCGGTCTCCTCGACAAGCTCGCGCACGGCCGCCTGCTCCAGGGTCTCGTCCTTTTCGACGTGACCCTTTGGCAACTCCCATGTGTCTGGTCGCACCCGAAGCATCAATACCTCGGGCTGGCCCTGTCGTTCCCGCAGGAGCGCCACTCCCGCACAATTCTCATCGTCCGCGGACACGTCCAGGTGAAGCGGCGCAGCAAGAAAGCCCCGCCGTTCGGCTTCCGCCAGGAACCACACGAGCGGCGGATTTTGGCGCCACCCGCCAGGACAATCGACGCGATCGGCCACCATGAAGAGGCAGAGCAGGTACACATCCACCCTTCCCGCCATCTTTCGCCAAGCCTTATCGGTGGGCGGCTCGCCCCTGCCGAGCGATATGTGCCAAGGCAAGTTGACGTCGTGGTACCGGACCAGCTCGACGAACGGGGGATCGATGAGCCCGTAGCGAGGAAGGAGCTCGACGGATTTCGCGGGGGACGTCGTGCCTTCGACCTTCCCGATGTCGTGGACCAGCCCAAGATCGCGAAGGACCGATGTCTGACCAGCAGTACATCCGTTGGCGGCGGCAAGCGAAAGCGCTCGCGTAGCGACCCCCATGGAGTGCTCATGTGCGTTCGCTGACGTGTGCCGCGCGGGATTCAGCGAAACGTCTCGTAGTCGTTCAAAGTCCGCGAGGAAGGCGGGATTTTCCAAAAGTGGTGAATGAAGGGTCATAACTGATCTCGTTTCTGCGCCTTCAGTCTACGACTCGAGCTATCGAAGGGAACTTATATAAAATGACATGCTATAGTGTAACACTATAGACATGGGCGGCAGCGAATCCCTTCGGTCCGATTGGCTCGGCGCGTTTGTCTCCTTCGCCGAGCATCTGAATTTTACGCGCGCCGCGAAGGCTCTTCACCTCTCGCAACCTGCCCTCCACGTTCAGATCACAAAGCTGTCCGAAGCGCTGGGCGTCGCACTCTACACGCGGCATGGTCGCGCTCTTGAGCTCACGGGGGAGGGGACGAAACTGCTCGCGTTCGCTCGGGAGACCCAAGAGCGATCGAGAGGGTTTGTAGCCGATCTACGGGGCGAGTCGGGCGAAGGCCCCGTCGTCTTGTGCGCTGGCGAAGGCACATATTTGTACCTGCTTGGGGACGCCATCCGCACATTCTCAAACCGAAAGGCCACCACGCTTCGGATCCTGACCCGAGATCGTTCGGGGACCGTCGACGCCGTCCGTTCGGGTGAAGCTCACCTCGGCGTTGCGTCACTCGACGTGGCGCCCGATGGCATCATCGTCGAGCCCCTCTGCGACGTAGAGCAGGTGGTGGTCGTGCCTCACTCGCACCCGATAGCGAAAAAGCGCGCGGCGAACCTAGCGGACCTCGAAGGCGCTGCGCTCGTTGTTCCGCCGTCGGGAAGGCCGCACCGTGCGATGATTTCGCGGGCCCTCCAAGGCGCCGGGGTTTCGTGGACCGTGGCCGCGGAGGCGAGCGGCTGGGAGCTCATCCTCCACTTTGCAGCGTTAGGAATGGGCTCGGCAATCGTGAACGGATTCTGCCGGATCCCGAAGGGTATGATTGCGCGGCCGCTGCGTGGCCTCCCGCCCGTGCGCTACTCGCTATTGGCAAGGATGGGGGCGCACCGTCGGGCAAATGTGGAAGCCCTGCGGCAGCTGATTGTGGAGAGAGTGCGCGCTATCCGCCCCTCCTCGCGGAATAGACCGGCTTGATGCGAGGTTTGGCGGCTATGTCGGACATTCAGTTTGCGTCCCGCGCAGTCGGCTCGGCTGCCACCTGCCAAGATCGCGCGGGCGTTTTCATGAGCCGGAACGCGCTCATTCTCGTCGTGGCCGACGGGGCTGGCGGTGTCACCGGCGGCGAGCACGCCGCGGAGTCTCTGGTTCGACGAGTCGAGACTCACGCCGCTTCGGTTGCGGAAGCCATTGACCCGATCGGGTGGGTCACCCTGCTTAGGGAGTGTGACGCCGAGCTTTGTCGCGATCGTCGCGGCGGCGAGACCACCGCTGTGATCTGCGCGATTGACTCCGAGGGTCGTTGCGGTGGAGCGAGCGTTGGTGACTCACGCGCCTGGTTCGTTAGCGCGTCAGATGTGCTCGATCTCACGACCAATCAGAAGCGGAAGCCGCTTATCGGAAGTGGACGCGCAAGTCCGGCGCCCTTCTTCCAGTCTCGTACCCCGCTGGGCACACTGCTGCTCGGAACCGACGGTCTCTTCAACTACGTCTCGCGCGCACGCATCGCAGAATGCCTCGAAGGTGCGAGCCTTGCTGAAGCGATCGAATTATTACTTGATGCCGCGCGCGCCGCCACTGGGGCACTGCAGGACGACGTGGGCATCGCAATCTCCCGGCACGCCACGTCGAGCTCCCGCTTCGGAGCGCATGTTTCTAAGCTTTAGGGGCCGCCCGTTGCAGCGACCATCGCCGTCTCGATGCGCTGCAAAACGAGCGCGGGGTCGGTGTACCAATCCTTGTGCAGAACGGTCAGCGTGTTCCACCCGAAGCTCCGCAATACGGCGGGCTGTGCGTGGAGAAGCTCGTCGACGGCGCGATTCTGGTGTCCGACATCGTCGATGAGGAGACCGACCCGGTACCGATCCTCGCCGCGCACTCGCACGCCCAGGTTGCATCGAAATTGCGACGTCCCGATCCCGACGTCCACCTCGTAACCGCGCCCCCTGAGGGCGCGTGCAAGCCGCTCCTCGAGTGATCCGGCACCTCGTGCCTCCGCAAAGCCGTCGCGTTTCCCGTACGCCTGCAACGCGAGGGTAGCCTCCGCGGTCGCACCTGTTGACATGGCCTCGGCGTATCGCAGGTAGTTGCGCAGGCAGTTCGCTCCGTCATTGTACTCGTTGGTGATGGTCGTCCATCGAATGGAGGTCACGACCGCGAGATGATGCTTCGCGCGGGAGAAGATGACGTTGAGCCTCTTTTCGCCACCGGTCTTGTTGATTGGACCGAAGTTCATGAGCATGCGCCCGTTCGGATCCGGGCCGTAGCAAACGCTGATGATGATGATATCGCGTTCGTCCCCCTGAACATTTTCAAGATTTTTTACGAACAGACCTACGTGCTGACCATCCTCCTCGCGCTCCATCTCGGCTTCGTAGCGCGCACCGAACTGCGAATCCTCTTCAGCGAGATCGCGCATGGCACCTTCGATCTCGGCCTGCTGGGCCTCGGAGAACGCCACAACGCCGATGGTCTTTCCGCTGTTCGTTCCGAGGAGGCCGCGTAGCAGCTCGGCGATGTAACGCGCCTCTCCGGTGTTGCGCCGCTGCTCGTAAGGCGACCCCTCGATGCGGTGAAAACTGATGGATCGTTCGAGAAGTGCGGAGGCCCCGAGCTCGCCATCCTTTGCACCTTTTGCGACGATCGGACGAAGAGCTGCGGAACGCGAGACCGACGGCACGGTGAGCAGCTTCCCTTCGTAAAATACTCGGTTCGAAAAGGAGATGAGCGCCTCATCTCGACTTCGGTAGTGCCATCCGAGCATGGTTGACGGAAGCGTTCGTCCCGCGTGAGTCAGCAAGCTGTGCGCATCGAGCTCGTAGCCCGTGTCTTCGGGATGCTCGACGTCTCCGTCATCGCTGCGCGAAGTCCCGAAGAAGTCTGTCGGCGGCAGCTGCATTTCGTCCCCGACGACGATGGTCTGCGCCGCGCGATGCGCCGCCGGGACGGCGTCTTCGAGTGGGATCTGGCTTGCCTCGTCGAAGATCACGACGTCAAAGGTTGCTTCGAGAGGCAACGTGTCGGCTACGCTGAGGGGACTCATGAGCCACACGGGCTTGAGATCGCGCACGACAACTCCCGCGTTCCCCGTCGCGAGGTCGCGAATCGAACGATAGCGCGTGACCTTGCCGAACTCGTGTTCGAGCTCCTTTCGCCCCGTCGCGTATTCTCGCTTTCGCTTCTTCTGATCGGGCGTCAGCGTGTCGTTCGGGGCGCTCGAAATGCGCACGTTCTCGAGGAACGTGTTGCGCGCTCGCTCGACGACGGCGTCCGCGTTTGCGCGCCGAAGGTGTGTCCCAGTGAGAATGGCCTCGTCGCGCAGCGCATCCCAGTCCACGCCGGCAAGGATGTCGAGTGCGCGTTCGCGCAGGCCCGCGTCGACTTCCGCGCGGCAGACGTCGCGTTCGATCTGGTCGACCGTCACGGGATACTCGCGCACGAGTGCGGCGAGCGTGGCGTGTTCGGGTACCGCGAGTCTGCGGAGCGGCTCGAGGAATCCCGATAAATCCCCAAGTCCCCCCTCCAGGCCGGCCACGAGATCGCGCAGTTCCTTGGGGGAACACCTGTCGGCAGAGCGGACCAGCCGGGCGATCCGCGATTGGATGTCCTTCGCTTCGTTAGCGGCGCGAAGGAGTCCGGCCGCGTCGTTCTGGGCACCTGGTGTCACCAGCCAGTTTCGGAAGTCCACAAGCTCTGGGGACTCCTCGGGAAGGGTGGCGAGCACCCGACCGACGGCATCGATATCGCTGACTCGAAGCTCCTTTCGACCGCGTTCTTTGGCGTCGTCTACCGCAGCTTCCGCGCTGTACCTCGCCTGGAGCTTGTCGAGAATTTCCGACCAGCTGGGGCGTAGCGATTTCGAAGCGAAGTCGAACGATGCATTCAGCAACGTTCGCAGGCGCCACCACCTTGGCGAGAGCCACCCGAAAAGTCGGTACAGGAGTGAACCCTCGAAGCGCCGCGCCTGTGCGAGCGCCGTTGACACCTCATCCGCCGGAATCGGACGACGCCAGCCCGCTGCAGAGGCGGCCGCCTTGGTCGCGGCCGTAGCGCGTTCCGAGATTTCGGTCAGCAGCACCTCGAGCGCGCGTCGAGCTTCGCCCGATGCGTCGAGGAGGCGTAGCGCCTTCTCGGCAATCAGCGGCCGAATCAAATCGATGAAACGAATGCGTTCGACGAGGTGACTGACCGTCGCGAGTTTGCCCACGCGTCCGACCTGGGAGTCGAAGAGCTTGTCGAGCGTCTCGAGAAGAACTCGCCCTTCGTCGCGCGCCGACGACACTGGGCTCTCTGCAAATAGGATCTCGTCGGAGAGGACGCGCAGAGGATGTCGCGCAAAGAGCTCGTCTCGCCCCACCGCGCGAAGCCCTTGCTCAAGCGAACGTGCAATGGGCGCCCCAAGGGTGAGCTGGCGATGACTCGGAAGCCGCTCGATGGGCACTCCGGACGCTGGCAGATCGGAGAGATCGAGCGCGCGGCCCAGAAGCGATAGAATCGGCAGAGAAGATCCCGGCGGGCAAGCTTGCATCGCCGACCGAAAGCGCGCGGCACGCCCCAACACGCCCCCGTAGGTCGCCGCGGACTTTCGACGGGCATCGTCGAGAATCTGACTGGATGCGCGTGCGATCCAGTCCTCGTACGTCTCTTTGAGATCCTTGATGAACCCCTTCTTGTCGGATTGCGAGTCATGAATCAGACACGTGAGCGGCGCAAGCCCCTGCATACGAAGGCGGTGGTAAACGACGTCGATTGCCGCCCGTTTCTCGCAGACAAACAGGACACGTTTGCCCCGCGCGACGTAATCAGCGATGAGATTCGTGATCGTTTGCGATTTGCCCGTACCAGGGGGCCCCTGGATGATGAAGCACTCCCCCCGGCGGGCGCGTGCCACGGCGCTCGCCTGTGTCGGATCGGCGGGCATCACGTCGAAGCGGTCCTCGACGGGAATCGCCGGAGGATCGTCCTTCACCGGGCGTGCATCGTCCGAGAAGAGCGCGTCAAAGGAGATATGGCGCCCGTTCGATTCCAGCAGCCCCGCGTAATCGCGCACGAGCGACATCTTGCGATAATTGAAGTTTGCGAGAGTGACGCTGCAGAGATCCAGCGCCCACTCGTAGGGACCGCCGACGGTGCCGCCGTCTTTGAGCGAGTACATCGACTTCTCGACGACGTCCGGCGAATGCTGAAAAATGCGCGGGCGCGGCTCCTCATGAAGCTCACGGTTCGGTGCCGCGGATGGATACACGAGATGCGAAAAGAGCTGAACTCCGAGAGGATGGAACTTGCCGCGCGCGTAGCTGTAGTCGAAGCCTCGATGGGAGCGTGCGGAACGCCCAGAGAGTGACACGCGCTTCCGATACGCTTCGAGGCGCTTCTTCGCTTGCGCCAGGATCATGTCGATACGGGGCTTGTCGACGCGCGTAACCGTGACCCCTGGTTCCGAGGCTTGAATCTGACGAAGCAGATCGGCGGAGAGGGTTTCGATCGCCGCTGGATCGGACAAGTCGACATAGTCCGGCAGACGTACGCCATACAGTTGCGCGAGGTATTGCCGAAGGACCGGGTTCACCTCGGCGTGGTCACTCTCGGCGGTTAGAAGCACGGCATCGCGGACCCCCTTCTTCTTCTCGAGCGTGACGGGCAGCAGAAGGAGCGGGGAGGTAATGCGAACGTCCTTCGCTTCCTTCAAATTGTGCCAGTGGAGAAAGCAGACCGAGAGACGGAGAGATGAGAACCCCAGCTCGGTCTTGCTTCGGTTCGCGTCGAGGCGAAGCTGGTCAAGCGCGCTCGACAAGTAGGGGTAATCTTCGAAGCGGAGGTACCGCCCAAGCGGTACCGGTTTCGTGCTCGCGATCTCTTCTGCGGCTCGTCCTCGCCACGTGAGAAGCGCATCGGGCGCAATGCTCTTCACATCCAGAACAAGCGGAACCGACCCGAGGGTCAGGTTCACGGTCTGGCCGGATGGGGCGAAATACAGGAGGCGGTTTCGGCGCGAGAAGTCAAACAGCCGATCGCGCAGACGCCCATAGATGTGCCTACGAGTCGAATCCGACGACGACGACGCGATCGTCACGGGCTCGTCTAAGCCGATGCTTTGTTCCCTATAATTCCTGAGGGTTGTCACGAGGGCCCGGAGGTCTTGCACTCGCTTGTGCCGCTCTACCTCGGTCATCCGCACAATTGCGCGCGCGACGACCGGGTGAAGGCGATCGTTTCTTGCTGAGAGGTTGCTCCTGCTCTGAACGAACGCAGCGAGAGCTTCGGCATCGCCCAGATTCTGATCGAGGGCGACGCTCGCCATGACGAGCCCAAGAACGTAGATGTCGGTTAGGGGATCGTGGTGGCCAACTTCGTGTTCCCAGCTCACGTACCGCGTCATGAAGCACGGTCGGTCGAGCTTTGTTCCGGGTTCGACGATCCCAAGGTTTGTCGTAGAAGTGCCGCCGTCCTCGTCGACGCGCTTGTAGTGCGCAGATACCTCGAACGCGAGGCTCTCCGCCTTCTCGACGCGACCCAGCGCTGACTCCGCCAAACGGGGTACCTGCGCCTTGCCGTGCTCAAACCAGAGCTTGCCTTCGGCGACCCTCACGTCGTCCACCCCTTCGAGAGGTGCCACCTTCCCGCGCTCGTGGACCTCGAGAACTTGCTCCAGAAGCGGGAGCGTTACCGCGAGCACATCGTCGGTACTGCGCAGAATGGGTTCCGAACCAATGTAGTCGAGAAAGCGGGTTGCCCCGAGGCCATCTATCGTCATGGCGACGCCTCCAGAGCTACGGCCGGCGAAGGTTCGCGGTGCTGGCTCGCGAGCTCACGCCCTCGCTTCTCGAGTTCGGCGTAGCTCGATGCGGAGATGCGAAGATCCTTTTTGGCGATCTTGGCCAGAGCGGGGTGAACGCCGATCTCCGCGGCCAGGTGCGCTGCATACGCGAGCGATACCTCTTCGATCTCTGGATCCGCCATGCCGAAATCGAGAAGCAGGTACGCGAGGTACTCGGCAACGCTCTCACCTCCGTCGGGAAGCGTGAATGACTGCATGCTTCCGGCAAAGGTCACATCGGGGAAGAAACGGCGCGCATGCGCTAGCGTGGCTTCGGTCCGCATCCACGAGGGCGCGAGTAAGAGCTCGAGAAGGTCTTGCGTCGCTCGTGTGAGTGCACGTTGTTGGACAAGGTCGAGGGCGTCGATCTCGGGCACGCCTTCGACAAGCCGCCGTACAACGTCGTCATCCTCGCCGCCGTCCCACGCTTTCAGCGCGAACGCTCGAATGAACGCGTCAGGGTGCGTCGTCCCTTCACTTGGTTTCGCCGCCGCGCGAATGGCCTCGTCGGCTTGCCCGAGATACGCCTGCGGGTCGACCTCGCGAACGCCGGTCGTCATTTTCACCAAACATCCAACCGCGATGGTGAGGTCGTCGCACGCCACGAGCGAACCCCGATCCGCATAGATCTCCGTCCATCGGCGATGGCGCAGGGCGGACTGGACATGGCTGGGCGCTCCCCCTTGGTGGGTGGCTACGTGCTCGATGAGTGCCTCAGCGATCCTGAACTTGCCTGAGGCTTCGGTCCACAGCTTGTGATGTGCCAATTCGTGCCCGAAAAGAGCGCGTATCTCCCCATCGGTCAGCGTTTGCATGACGGGGCCTCGAAGCACGACGTGTATTTCGCTCGGAACGAAAACGAGCCCTGCGTTCAGGGCGCCGTCCTCCTGCGCTTGGTAGAGCGTCAAGGGCGCATTGAGTTGGAACGCTTCGGCAACCTCCTCGCCGATGGCGTAGAGTTTTTCGTTCGACTCCTTCGGAAGACGATACGTGGAACGAAGAAGCTCGAGCTTCACGGTTTCCGCGTATTTCTTCCCGTAACTATCCGAGGAAAACCAGCGCCATAGCCCCGGTTCGAGCGCCTGTAGGGCGTCGGACAGCGCCTCGTGAAATCGAAGCGGACGGAGGCTGCGTTGGAGGGTCATTCGAGCGCCTTTTCTAGCTTCAAGGAGCCGCGTGCGCACGACATGTCGCGCTTGCACGGAGGAAGATCGGTCGGGTACTCGGCCAACATATTGAAATAATGACGATAATATCGCCAACGAGACCTCGAACTCCCGCGGTTGCCGGGCAGGACCTTGGGAGCGCGCGTCGGGACACGTTGCATCGCTTGACACTCGGATGGTCCTGCCTCATATATTGGTTGTACAACCAACCAATATTGAGAGCACTCATGGCCCGCCCCACCAACACCGCCGAACGACGCATCCAGATCGCCCGTGCCTTGCTCAAAGTCATGGCGAAGAACGGCTACGAAGGCGCCACGGTTGCAGACGTCGCCAAGGTCGCCAAGATCGCACCGGGGCTCGTTCACTACCACTTCAAAAACAAGCTCGAGATCCTGCTCGCGGCCGTCGACGAGCTCACCAAAGACTACGAAGAGCGACTCGACCGACATCTCAAGGTGGCGAACGGCGACCCCGATCGGGAGCTGCGCGTCTTTATCGATGCTCACCTGCATCTCGGAAAGGAGGCAGATCCCGAAGCGCTCGCGTGCTGGATCGACATCAGCGGCGAGTCCCTGCGTGAGCCGCGCGTCAGGAAAGCCTTTGCCCGCATTATGGTCGGCTCGGCCGCCCGGCTTGCCGACATACTGAAGCGCGGCACGGCCCTCGAGTTGTTCTCGTGCGAGGAGCCTGAGGTCGCCGCTGCGGCGGTTGTGGCAACGATTCAGGGGTACTTCGTGCTCGGTGCCACGGCGCGTGAAGTAATCCCGCGCGGTTCCGCCGCGAGAGCGACGATGGCGATGTGTGAGGGGCTGATCGGTTCGGGATCGGCGACGAAGGCGGCGAGGCGCGGAGGAAAACGATGATAGCCCGTGGGACCGCGGCGCGGCTCGGGCTGCTCGCATCCCTCTATGTCTCGCAGGGGCTACCCTTCGGATTCTTCACGCAGGCGCTTCCGGTTCTCCTCCGCAAGCATGGGCTGTCGCTCGAGCAGATCGGCCTCTCGTCGCTCCTGGCCGTCCCTTGGGCACTCAAGTTCGTCTGGGCGCCGCTCGTTGATCGCTACTCGTTGAAGCGGATTGGCCGACGACGATCGTGGATCATACCCATGCAGATTCTGACGGTGCTGCTCCTGCTGGCAACAGCGCTTCGCGAGCCTACCGCGTCGTTCAGATGGGTCCTCGTTGCGGTGCTCGGCGTCAATCTTCTTTCAGCGACGCAGGACATTGCCACCGATGGGCTCGCCGTGGACATGCTCGCCGTCCATGAGCGCGGCCTCGCCAATGGTATCCAGGTCGCCGGATACCGCGCGGGGATGATCCTCGGAGGTGGAGCGCTCCTCATTTTCTTCGAAAGGATCGGCTGGACCTGGACCTTTGTCGCGATGGCCGGCCTCGTCTCGATCGCGAGCCTACCGGTTGTCATGAGCCGCGAGCGAGACGCGCCTGCCGCAGACCCCTTACGCGTGCATCCTCGAACGAATTTCTTTCGGCGTCCCTACGCCCTACGCGTGCTCACGCTTCTCACCGTCTACAAGCTCGGCGACGCCTTTGCCGTGGGAATGCTTCGCCCCTTTCTCTCGGATCAGGGATTGTCCATCGGCGACATCGGTTGGCTCGTCGGCACCGTGGGCTTCGTTGCGGGGTTGCTCGGAGCGCTCGCGGGCGGCGGCCTCATCACGCGCATCGGGCGCAAGCGCTCGCTCGTGGGCTTCGCCGGGATCCAGGCGGTCACGGTTCTTGGATACGCCTACGTCGCCAAAGGACACCCAGGGAACGCCGTCCTCTGTGGCCTCTGTGCAGCGGAGCACTTCGCCGGAGGCATGGCAACGGCGGCTCTCTTTACATGCATGATGGACTGGACCGAACCGGACACCGCGGCCACCGATTACACCATCCAGGCTAGCGTGGTCGTGATCGCGACGGGCGTTGCGGCGAGCCTGAGCGGGTTCTCTGCGCAGCGCCTCGGCTACGGCGCGCATTTCTTGATCGCGAGCGTGTTCGCCCTATCCGTTCCTCTGCTGGTTCGAGTCCTTTTTCCGAAACCCGAAGGACCGAGCGTGCCTACCGCGGAGGCTGCGCCATGCGTGTAGCCATCTATGCGGGCACCTTCGATCCGATCACGAATGGCCATCTCTCGGTGATCGAGCAGGCCGCGCGCCTTTTCGACCAGCTCGTCGTCCTGATCGCCGTCAATCCGGCGAAGGTGCCTATGTTCTCCGTGGAGGAGCGACTCGCCATGATGCGTGAGTCTACGGCGCACTTGGTCAACGTTTCGAGCGACGCCACGGAGGATATGGTCGTCGCCTACGCCGCAGCGCACCGCGCGTCCGCTCTCATTCGTGGTGTCCGTGGAGCAACGGATGTCGAGTGCGAGACCGAGCTCGCGCGCATGAACGGGCTGCTCGCCCCCGAGGTCACGACGCTATTCATCCCAGCGAGTGCCGACCTGTCCGAAATCAGTTCGAGTGCTCTGAAGCGGCTCGCCCGCGAAGGGGCAGACGTTCGGCGATTCGCGCCGGCGGCCGTCCTTCGACATTTGATGGCTCGCACCGCGTCGCCGAGCGAAGGAGAGGTGCCACGTGCGCCGTTTTGAAGTCATCGCGCTCGGTGTGGGGGACACGTTCTCGGAACTGCATTGCACGGCGGCTCTCCTCCTCGAATACGACGGTTTTCGACTGGCCGTGGACTGCCCGGATCGTTACCGCGGCGTCCTCAAAAACATCGCGGGCCGCGCAGCGCGCGCGCTCCCGCTCGAGACCATCCACGACGTCTTCATCACCCATGTTCATGGCGACCACATGAACGGTCTCGAGGGCGTCGCATTCTACAAGCGCTTTGCGGAGAACAAGCGCGTCCGATTGCATGCCACACCGGACGTGCGTGGAGTCATCTGGGAGCAACGCCTTCGCGCCCCAATGGAGACTCTGTGGGATGGAAGCCAGCACCGGACGCTCGAATTTGGTGACTACTTCGACTTCACCCCGTCACCTTGGGACGAAGCCTTCGAGATCGGCCCCTTCCAGATCACGTTGCGCCGAACGAAGCACCATGTGCCCACGGCCGCGATGTTGGTACGAGCCGGTGGCCGCACGTTCGGCTATTCGAGCGACACCGCCTTCGACCCCGAGCTGATCCGGTTCCTTTCGAGCGCGGATGTGATCGTTCACGAAACGAACCTCGGACCGGCGCACACGGCGTACTCGGATCTTCTCACCATGCCCCTCGAGATCCGCGAGCGCATGCGCCTCATCCATTTTCCCGATTCGTTCGATCCGGTGAAGTCCGAGATTCCATGTCTTGCAGAGGGTGATGTTTTCGCCGTGTAGACGGTTGCCGCAAAGGAGTGTTGCCGATGCCTGTTTTCGCGCTTGCCTCGATATTGCTCGCTATCACGATCTGCACAGTCGCCGCCGTCGTGCGGCTCTCCTGGATCACCGCACAGCCGGACGAGTGGCTCCTGCGCGTCAGAAACGGCAAGGTCGTCGACGCCGGCATCGGTATCTCCATCTGGCGGCGCCCTGGCGACGTGATCGCGCGTTTCAGCAGCACGATTCAGCGGGTGCGCTTCTCGGTTGAAGCGCTCAGCGCCGAACACCTGACGGTGGTCGTCGATGGATTCATTCTTTGGTCAGTGGCGCCAGATGTCGACCGCGCATTCCGAGCCTTCAGCAAACTCGGGCTCGCAAACCTCGATCGACCGCCTCAGACGCTCAAGAGTCGGGCACATTTGCTGACGAGCTCGCAGCACCATGCCTTTCAAGCCCTGCTCGCCGCGGAGGTCCGCGCGCATGTCAGCTCTCTGTCCCTTGGCGAATTGCTCACCGAGGACCGGAAACTCCTGGGCGGGCTTGAGGTCCGTTTGCTGTCCTTGTCCGAAACTCTCGGCATCGTGATCGAGCGCACGGAGATTCTTCAAGTGCAGCCCGCCGATCGCAACCTTCTCCGAGATCTCTCGGCCAGTTCCGAGGAAAACGTGCGCGAGCAAGCCGCAAAGGCAAGACTCGAAGCGGCGGCCCGCTTACGCCACCTTCAGACCGAGGAGTCCAAGCGGGAGGCGGCCGGCGAGGCGGGGGTTCGCCTCGCGAAGGTGGAGGGCGATCGCCAAGTGGCCCTACGCGAGCAAGAAGTAGAGGCCGAGCGTCAGCTTGCGGCGGAAGCAAGGGCGCTCGAGCTACTCGGCGCCCGTCGCGAGAGGGAGGAAGCGGAGCTCTCCCTCGCTCTCGATCGGACGCGCCGCACGGCGGATGGCGATCGCGACGCGGCGATCGCCCGGCAGACTGCGGAGGAGAAGAAGTCGCAAGCAGTCCGTGACTTCGAACTGTCGAAGTTCGTCGCGGAGCAAACAGCTCGGGCGATGGCTTCTTGGCGCATTCGGGACGGCAAGTGGATTCACTTCGGTGATGATTCACCGGGGTCGGCGGTCGCGAAGATGATCCTCGGAATGCGAGAACTCATCGAACGGCCGCAGCGACCGGGTAAGAACTGACTCGCGCTCGGCCGAAAAAGTGCGCCCTTCCGCACGCCCGACCAGAACCATCATCGGCACTTCGACGCGGGGAGGTTGGGTCGTGAGCCCGTGCGATCGCGGCGGCGAAAACATCCTCGCAACACGGATGGGGGTGACGCTGCTATGAGAGGGTGATCCAGTAGTAGCGCTTCAGAGGTCTGTTCGTATCGAGCGTCTTCGTCTCCCGCAACGAGCCCCCGTTTCTTTCGATGACGCGGATGGATGCCGCGTTCGTGTCGTCACACGTGAGGAGTACTGCCATCAGTCCGAGCGCGCGAGCCACCGGCAAAGCCTGACGCAGCATCTCCGTAGCGACTCCGCGGCCTCGAAAGGACGGCACGGTGTCGTAGCCGATGTGGCCGCCTTCCACGCGAAGTGCGTCGTTCAGTTCGTGGTGAATGGAGATACGCCCCACGAACTGTTCTTCCGACACAGCCCATAGATGCGTCTTGGGAACGAACGTTCCCGTTCTCGGATTCGACTCTGCCAACTTCTCTGTCACGAACGCGGCGAAGTTTTGTTCGATGGCCCCGAGGTCGACTCCGGCGTGCCATGGGAGGCCTTCGTGTCGGAATTCACGAAGCCCACGCAAAAAGCTCTCTCGACATCTTTCCGTGGGCGGAACCAACTGGATCTTCATTCGCGGGCCTCGCCGTAGTCTCGGACGGTCACGGCGAGCTGGGAAATGTGCTGGGTCATCGCGGCTAGAACCCTACGTTGAGGATCGCTCCTTCTCCCGAAGCGCATCGGGCTTGCCATCGTGCGGCTGCTGCGGGCGCATTGGGATGTTCTCCCACCAATGGCTCCACGGCATGTCCGCACGCCGATGGAGGTGCAGCGGATAGAAGATCCGGTTGTCCGGTTGGTTCGCTTCGCCGCCGACGAGCAACGTCGCTTCGCGCTCGCCGTTGTTGAGAAACGTGTGGCAGATGCCGGTCCCCGCGGGGAAGGCGGCGAGATCGCCCGTTTTCATTCGGTGGAGCGTGCCATCGACCCATGCATCGACCTCGCCGTCGAGCACGTACACGAATTCCTCCTCTTTCTCCTCAGCGTGCGGCCAGGAAACGCGCGAGCCCGGCGGCACGCGCTGCGCATGCAGGCCGATCTTGCGAAGGCCGGCTGCGCGGCCGATCGCGCGCGCAGGTGCCATGGGCTCATCGCTGTTCGGATAGCGATGTGTGGTTTCGGGAACGTCAGCGCTCGAGATGATGAACGGGGGACGGTTGCTGGAGGCGGCCATGCCGGACTTCTACCGCGGTTCTGCGTGAGGCCCAACAGCTCCTGCCTTTCCCAAAGGAGGTGGCTACGACTGGCTCAAAGACGACGGCGTGCAGAAACAGGTTCAGGCAGCCCAGCGGGACCTGGTGCCTCGGGTTGGCCCGCGCGGATAGGTACGGACCCCACGTGTGGCGTCCGTCTGCTGCGCGAAACCGCGCGACACGAGGAGCGGAGAGCGTTAGCCTCCCGGGCCGCGATGGAATCATCCTGGAGTGTCGGGGATCGTGTCGTCGTGCTCGACCAGGGCGCCGGCACCTTGCATGAGCGCACGGCGGGCGAGTACATCGTGCAGCTCGCGGACGGGGCGGTACACGTCGCGATCGCCGATGCGAGCGCGATCCTCCGACCGGCAATGGGTGCAGAAAAGGCGCGGGCCCTCTGCGTTCGGATAGGCGAGCGAACGAAGAGCCGGGGGGATCTGCGACCTCTCTCTTCCAAGCGAGCTTTCGCCCGCGCGTCCGTCGAAGAGAAGGCGGAGTACATGCGCGTGCTCTTCGCGTCCTCCAAGCTCCTGTCACCGCAGGAACGCGAGATCATCGGCGCGGGAGAGCACCTCCTCTTATCTGAGCTATCGATAGTCCTCGGCATCGACGGCAATACGCTGCGCGACGCCCTCAAAAAAGGCAAAGCCCTGCCGGATTCGTCACCGCCAACCGCCCACGCCGCTGGATCAGAGATCGATCGCGCGCTCGATCTCCTGCGCTCGGGGGACGTCCGCGACATGCAGCAAGGGCTCGAGCTCACGGGCGACAGCGAGGACCCGCGTGTCACAGACGCGTTGCTCGACGCGCTTTCGGAGTTGCAGCGTACGCGCCCGCGAGGTGGGGGCTATGTTGCCGCCCAGGCGATCGGCGCGCTTGGCGTGAGCGGTGACCCGCGAGCGACCAAGGCGATCCTCGATTTCATGGCCGGCGATTTCCGAAGTGATGACGACGATCAGATCCAGGAGGTCGTGTGCGACGCTCTGGCCAACATCGGATCGAAGGACGCGCTGCCCTTCTTGCGCACTGCGATGCACGCGGAGGACTGGGAGTACGTCGAGAGCGCGGTTGCCAATGCGATCCGTACTCTCGGAGGTGCGCAGGAGATCGACTTTTTCGTGGGTGCGTTGGCCTCGCGCCGACAGGGCGTCATCCTTGCCGCGCTCGAAGCTCTGGCAAAGCTCCCCGCGCACGCGGCGATCCCGGCTATCGAACCGCTCGTCTCGTCGGGCGACGATGAGGTACGGACGCAAGCGTTGCTGACGCTGGCGCTCGTCGACCCGCCGCGTGCCCCCGCTGTCGCGCGCGCGATCATGGCGACGGCCAAGGACGACACGGCGCGAAGCGCGGCCATCGCGGTGGCGATGCGGCTCGGCGGCGCGGAGATCGCTCCGGTACTGGAAGAGAAGCTGAACGACCCGGAGTGGCAGCAATCCCCGTGGGTGCGCTTCGAGACCGCCGGCGCGCTGCTCGTGCTGGGATCCTCGAAAGCCACCGCGCTCCTCGAGCGTACGAGGACGAACGCGGACGAGTCACCGTGGTGCCAGGCGCTCGCGTCCGCCCTCCTGCTCCGCGACGGACGACACGCGCAGCTCGTGCCCGAGCTCATCGCCTTCGTGCGACGATTTTCGGAGCACCACGACGCGCGGGACACGTGGAACTGGATCGGATACACGGGCGAGCGCATCCTCGAGCGGCTCGACGAAGCGACGAAAGATACGTCCGCGCGAGTTGGCTTCTTAGATCTCGCGGATGAGATCCGACGAGAGCGCCTTGCGATCCCGCACCACTCAATTCGCCAGGGTGCGGGCGCGATCGTCCGAAAGGAAGTCGGATCGGATCGCTTCGCGGACTACGAGCTCTGGAAGAGCCGGCAGCTCACCGCGTGATCCCGCGAGGAGCAGCAAGGTCGATCGGCGACGCCCAAAGGAGCGGCCTGGGAGACCACGACCAGGGCGCATGCGAGAAGGCTCACTTCGAAATGTTGGAGTCAGCGGAATGAGCTTCCGAAACCTCCGCTTCACCGAGGTGGCGTGATGGCGACCTGGGTCGCCTGTATTGTCGAGACCAAGGGGCGTCCCGATTTCTGGGACGTTGCGCGAAAGCGCGGGGTCCGTCCGTCAACCGATGCCATCCCCGCCTATGCCCTCATCGATTGCGATTCGGGGTTCGATTTTCTCGCATCTACGCGGCTCGCCGAAGCGCTCTCTCGCGATCTATCCGCCGTCGCCATCGGCTTCGTCGTGCAAACCACTTCGGACGTTCACCTGACTCACGTCTACGCCAGCGGAGAGTGCGTTCGTCGCCTTGAATACAACCGCGACGATGGGGGCTGGGGGCTCGTTCAGGGCGCACCGCAGGCCTGGGAGCCCGCGTATTTCTTCGCGATGCCCACCGACGAACTTTCCGACGAAGAGCGCGCTCGCTGCGCTGCAGCGGAACGGGCTGGCGACGCGTCGTCTGTCGTTGAACTCCTCTACCCCACGTCGACGGCGCCGATGTGGGCCGTGTGCGAATCACTGGGCATCAAGGAGGGCCAACCGGACGGGGCCTGGAAGAAACCTTCGCTCTGGTCGCGTCTCTTCGGCTCCGCGTAGCTTACGCCTTCGGTGGGCGCTTTCCGAACAAGCGCGAAAGCCAGTTGCTTGCGGCCGCGTCCGCTTGCGCTGTCGTATTCGCAGGCGCCTTCGTTCGAACCCGTTGCAGCACGTCGTCGAGCACCTTTCGCTCGGGCTCATCTGCGGCGATCACCGCCGCTGCGAGCTGCTTCAACCGGTTCACCGAAACGCCCGCACAACGCGCGACGGCGACGTCCCGAATGGCATTGTTCCCCAGCAGCGCACCGCCAATCGCCACATCGACCCATTGGTCTGGGTTGAGGACCACCGCGTTCAACAATGGGCGAAGCGCTCCAGCTGCGAACTTCGGCTCCGGGTTAGAAGTGAACAACAGCGCTATGGCTGCATGGAACGCCTCCGTGTCATCGCGGTCGAGCGCGTCCTTCAGCACCTCGATACAGCGGTCCTCGTCTTTGTTCGCGAGGGCCTTGCGGAACTGGTCGAGAAGTGGGGTCTCACGCCGGAAGCGATCGTGTTCGGCTTCTCGTTCCGCCCGCTCTTGGTTCCGACGCTCTGCTTCACGGTCGCGGAGCTGCAAGTAGTAGTCGCCGAAGCCCTCCTCCACGGCGTAGTCGTCGGCGTCCACGCGCGATGCGTATTGTTCCAACCACTCGGCCAGTGATGGCGCCAAAAGCTTGGGCGAGTCGTCGTGGTCGCAGGCGAACACGCGACCGGTGATTCCATGGACTACCAGCGAGTCCGAGTCTTGCGCAGCGAAGGGCAGCCAATGGTTCGACCGAAGCTCGTCCATTGCACCGCCAGTCGCCGGCCATTGGTCTGGAGATTCACGTGCGAATTCAATGCACATGAGGACCGTTTCCTGTTGGGCAACTGCCCACTCGATGGAGAGTAGGTTATAAGCCTCGACGAAACCATTCCCCTCCTCCCGTTGTCCGTTGTGCAGCGACCACAGTGTGCGAAGGTCATCTGGTAAGGCGATCCCGAATTCGGCCTCAGCCTGTGCCAGTCGTTCCGGGGTGACGCCTGGGGCAAGATTCTCCGCCAACAACGGCGCACCGTGGGCGTTCATCCATCGAGAGATGCGTTCAAGCGCCTCCCGCATCCTTTCTGCGCGTCCGTCGCCGGCCACGATCGTCATGCTTCCGGCCCCATCGCCTTTCCGTCCGCATGCAGAACCGCGAACCTTTGTCGAAGGCTGTCATGATCCGCGGCCCGCTCGTTCATCTCGGGCTTTCTCGCGCAAGTGCCACGTACCGTCAACGGCCAGCTTTTCGATCAACGTGAAGGGGGGACGCGTGTAGCAACGCCCCGCGGGAGGCGGCCCGATCGTCTCGCCCCGGAGACACCCAGGGCCCTCAGGTTGCTCGAGCGCTCGACGATCGCTTGAAGTTGTGCGACAAAGCCGGCGAACGTGGCTCCCATGATTATGCCCCGCGAGAATGCGAGCGAGCCGAACAAGAACCTTCAGGCGCGGCGTTACGTGCTGCTCGGCGGACTCGCGTTTGGCCTCGGCATGGGGGTGTTCATCGGCGTGATGACGGGGAGCGTCACCTACGGCTTTCACGGCGGCTTCCTCAGCGGCTTCGCCTTCGGCCTCGCCGTGAAGGCCTTCCTCAAGGTTTCGATGTCGACGCCCCATCTCGAAATGGACGGACGTGCGGCCGGTTTTGACGCCGACGAGTCGGTCATCCACTTCGGCCCGGCCAATCACTTCAAGGGTATCGAGTCGGTCGGGGGAAAGCTTTCCCTGACGAATCGACGCCTTCGTTTCCGTTCGCACAAGGTCAACGTTCAGACGCACGACGAGTCGTATCCGCTTCAAGAAATCGCCTCGGTCGAGACGGCGAGAACGCTCGGTATCGTCCCCAATGGCTTGCTCATTCATCTCCGAGATGGCCGTCGCGAACGGTTCGTTGTGATGAGCCGTGGCGCGTGGGTGGAACGCATCCGCGACACCGTAAAAGGTCTCGTGGTGAATCCGACGGAGGCCGGATCGTGACGCTTGCTGGCTACATCTTTCTGACCATCACTCGGCCCCGTTTTTCGGCGCCGCTCGGTCTACTTGCAATCGTGGGCCTCTGCTGGTGGGGCACCGCGGCGTACCGGTTGGTCCGGCAATTCGAGGAACACGCCCCAGTGACGATGTCTCTCACCGAAGCCGTGAAGGCGTCGAGGGATGGCGAGGTCTACGTTCGTATTAGCGATGTGAATCTCGACTGTGACAAGGCTCTCTCTGGAAGATTCGGGACGGTGTTCGCGTTGAGTGACGCCGACGGTCACGTGGCGGCAATGGCGCGCCTTGGATCGTGTCCCCCGGCTCCGCGCCTCGTCGCCGACGGAGTCTTTCTTGAACCGCCTTTCGGGCTCTACGGATCGGCGGTTGCGCAGGGATGGGACGTCACTCCCGGGCATCTCGCCTTCTTCGACCAGGAGACGCGTAGCTCACGCGCTTGGACGCGGATTGGTCTCTCGGTCGGGATACCGCTCTTCGTCATCGGCTGCATCTTGTCAGGAGTGGTTGCCGAGCGGCGACCACGAGAGCGACGGACGTGGCGGATGCGAGCGCTCGGATTGGGGATGATGGGAGGCATCTCGTGGTTCTTCTACTACGCCCACGAGTACGTCTTTCTTCGCGTAATCCCAGCCTCAGCATTTATGGCTGTTGCATTCGTGTGTGCGCTGGCGTTCGCCGTGGTCCCCAACCATCCCTACATGCGCAAGGTCGGTCAACAACTCCTCGGGGATGCCTGAATCGTGTGGTCCCCCGACAAAAGCCCAAGGTGTGAGCGCTGATGTTGGAGAAAATATACCACCTGCTCGCGGCCGAGTTGGATATCACGGCGTTCATGCGCGAACTCGTTCGGGAGCATCAGGCGGTGTATCCGCGACACGATTGGCAATCCATATTTGATATCAACTGGGATGAGACCTCGGCGATGGCGCACTGGTTGGATTGCGCGCTTCGTCGAAATCCACCGGTTCGTCAGAAGGTGCTGTACTTTGGGCTCTTCAACCCTGTGGACCAGGGGGCCGATCTCTATCTCGCCGGCAGTCGAACGTTTGCGCTCGATGGAATCTGGTGGGGAGAGAAGAGCAAGGGCGATTATTGGCCGGACCTACGATATGCGCAGTCACGCTGCCTCACGGAACTGTACGCGCGTTGCTACCCCAACGGTCCAACGGAGGCAGGAGACAGCGCGCCTGGAAACGATGGCGAGAACATGCTTGGGGTCGGATACGCCGCGAGGTTGTGCCTCGATTTATTCCGCGCCATCGCACCCGAACGTGCGCTTTCGGGGCCGCAATCCAAGGTCGGGTTAGCGGTCGGATGGGATTCGGGAGACCCGTTGACGCTCGGATTCATGACGCGATCGGGCGTCGCCCTCCGCTCGCCGGCGGACGCGATTGCTGCAGCGCGCGCCTATGTGGCGGTGTGTGAGGCAAGGTTTCGAGCGCACGCAACGACGAGAGAGGATAGGCGGCGGTACTTTCGGCACCCGGACGGGCGAAGGTGGGAAGTTGAGCCACAACGCGAGGGCGTTTACCTTCGCTTCACCGATGGCGATGGCGATGTGCACAATCGATTTCGGTCCGAGAGTGAGGGCGCGCCCGAAGAAATTGCGTCGAACCTTGTTGCCGAACAACTTGCGGCAGGCTTCGTCGAGGAAGGAAAGCCGAGCCCAGATGCCGACGGCGATTCCTAGCAAGGGCACGTGGGTCGAGCGCATCCCCGAAGGAATGCGGCCGGGGGTGGCGCAATGACGTTGCCCGACGGCGTCCTGGAGGACATCCGCTACCGAGTTGTGCAGGGTTTTGACAACCGCGAAGTCGTCTTTGACTGGATTCTCGCGAACTACCCTCAGCAGCTTGGAATCACCAAAGAGGAGTATGGCGTTGAGGATCTGGACGCCGAAACGAACACGATGCTGCGTGAGTCCATCGAGCAGGCCTTCGTCGAGAAGATGAAGGAGATGGAGTCATGGCCATCTTTGACGGATTGCGATCGCCTGCGCGCAGCCTTCGACGCGCTCGACAAGCAAGGCATCGTCGCGCTCGAGAGTCCAGGACTCACGCAAGACGATAGCATTCCCTATGCCGCAGACGTCGCCTCCGCCCGTAACGAGCTGGGAGGTGTGGAGGCGCACGGCTATTGCTTCTTTACGTGGAACGACATGGCGCGCGCCATGGACGCAGACGGTCTTTCGCTTGCGTATGGCACGTTCAAAGAGGAACCGGAGAGACCTGCGGAGCCCGCGCCTGCACCCTGCCCGCACTGCAAAGGGCGTGGCTGGATTGCGGCGAGCGACCCGACCCTTTTCCCAACGACTTGCTCGTGTCGCACCGCACCTGTCGCTCCGACAAAAGCGCCGGAAGCCCCTCCCACCGTGGGTCAAAAGGTCGGTGCTGCGGTGCTGGCAGCCTGTCGTGACGCGGGCTTGGATGTCGAGTGGACTGGAGCGCCCGAAGCCTACGTCGAGATGCCGAGGTTTCGGTGGCAGCGCCGCCTGAACGTCACCAAGGAATCCGACGTTCAGGACTTTCTCGATGGCTGGGAGCTTGAAATGCGTTCCGGCTATACCTCCGCGGACGCGATGTTCACGACGCTCGAGGAGCGCGCCTCCGATTGGTTCGAGACCTTCTCTGATTTCGGACCGAGCTTGCGCGCTCGACTTCGCAGTCACACGGAACGATTTCTTGAAAAGGAACGGCTCGGCGAGGCAACCTGGTCCGAGGCGACGGTCAATGACCGAATCACGTCAGCGTTCGAGGAGCTGAATCGCCGAGGCGTGCTCGCGCGTGAGGACCTCGGGTTGGCGATTCAAGACGGCTGGGGATACGCGGGCGTCGATGCGGAGCCCACCCACCGCGGCGTCGTCTTCTTCCATCATGAAGACGTCATCGATGGCGTCGGCGGACATGGACTTCTCCTTGCCTTTGGAGCGCTCGGCGCCCAGCCGTCCGAGGACGACGCGGCGAGCGCGGCCTTGGCTCGGGAGGTGGTTGCCGTCCTGCAGACGAACGGCATCCCATGCAGCTGGAACCATTCGGTCACGGAGCGTATTCGCATCGCTCCGTTCGAATGGCGTAGAAGGCGCTGGACGAAGCCGCCTGCGTATCAGCTCGTGGAGGCCTCGCCGGAGGTGCCCAAGCGTCCGTCGCTGTTCGCGCGCATGTTTGGAACAGGGGGCGTCAACGGTACTGACCGCAGCGAGGAGCACCCCAGCGTCCCCGCTCGACAGTGCGGGGTTGTCGTGCGCGCTGTGCGCGACGGCGGCGCGTTCAATCTGTCTCGCGTGAGGCAATTCCGGGAGGCATGGAAGGCTCTTGGGAATCGTGGCGAAGCTCAAGCAGGGCATCCCGGAATTCCCCACATCTTTATACGCGCAGGCTCATTCTTCAGCCTGGCGCCTCAGCTCTCCACCGCAAATCTTCGCGACGAGAGGACAGAGATTTTCCTTCGCGGTGCGCGGAGCAAGGCCGCGAAGAGCGAAACTACGTGAGATGGCCGGCCGGCCATTCGTTGCCCAGTCAAACGCCTGCGGTGCCTCTCATTCTTTGGCCACGTCGAAGTAGCGTTCCCAAGAAAGCTCCCCTTCGTTCAACGCTTCGAAGGAGGTCGCGCGCATGCGCTGCAGGCCGAACCGCAGTAGCTCCTGAAGTTGAAGAGGCTTCTTCGCGATCGGTTGATATTCGTACTCGTACACGATCCACCACGCCTTCTTTCGGTCGCGGTACACCGACAGCTGGACCTCGTCGCCACCCTGGAAGCACGCGGCTCGCCGCGCGTACCCGTCCGAGGCTTCGCAGTCATCGATCGATGCGCTCGGAAGCAGACTGAATACCGGGACGTGCGGCGGGTCGGCAACGTGGGAAAGGTCGAAGCCGTCGTGGGCGGCGTAGAGCGCGAGCAATTCGTCGGGGAGTGGGAGCCCGCCTTCGCGAAGCTCCTCCGCGAAGTACACGTTCTCGACGGGGGAATGCACAATGCAGAATTCGGGGTGCTCTTCTGCGGCAGACTTCAATTCCTGAAGCTCGAACCAGCTCGCGGCTGCGGGTGGCGGGTACTTGGCTGCGCGCTCTCGTTCGAGGCGAGGCCTCTCTCCTTCAAGGGCCGTCCACCCATAAGCTTTAAGCTTGTCGAGGACGACAATCGCGTCGTTCGCGTTCTTGGCGCTCAACTTTGGCAGAGCTTCGGAGCGCACGAAGTCCATGACCGCGGATCGAAGCTCGTCGGCTTCTGGCTTCGGGAGCACACGCCCGTCAACCATGTTGGCGAGGAGCTGGCGAACCCGACTCTCCAGGTCATCGAGAAAGGCCGGCGCACTCCGAGGCCCAGTGAGCTTCGCCCGAAACCCGTCAAGAACCGCGTGCCCCGCCTCGTTCATCCCACGCTTTCTCGCGCAGGTGCCATGAACCGTCAAGGGCGGCTCTTCCTTCCGGCTCAACGTAGAAGCGAGGATGCGCCTGGGTGGCGTGTGGCCCGCGCCCGCGGCGTACCGCGACGTGGCTGTAAACCAGCCGGTCACCCCGACCCGCTGGTTTACAGAAAGCTGTAAAACGGTCTCCGATCGTCTCGCCCCGGAGACGCCTCGAAGCCCGCGATCACGACCCCGATCACCTCGATCGCTACCTCGCCGCGCTCTTTGTCGAGAGCGCCGCGAAACGCCGCGCATCCCGAAATCCCTCGAAACCAGCCGCGTCGCGTCGTTTTCTCTCCGCGCGCCGCGCTGTACACCACCGGGTCACCGGAGTTCGAATCCGGTGACGCATGGCTCCGACTGCTGGACTCGAACGGGCGACCCGTGGGTGAGTACGCTCATCCAAATCATCACCACGTGAGTGCGGATCAGGGCATAGTTCGGCATTTTTCGAGGAGTGGAACGAACGCAAGGAGCTTCCCATGTCATTCATCAAAGACCCGTCCGGCGAGACCATCCTCGTCACGATCCGCATCAAGAAACACGAACTGGCCGAGTGCCTGCGCCGCATGCCCCAACACGGCACCGTCCACGACTCGCTGCGGACGCGGAACCGGAGACGAAGGTGGACGCCGCGCCGCTGCGCGACGGGGAGGCCGTCACCCACGAGCGCTGTAAGTTGGGCGCTCGGCGCCGTGCCCGGTTCTCACCGGGTCGGCTTCCGAGCGCCCCCTTCCGAACCCGGCGTGCTCCTTTCGTTGAGCACCGGGCTCTCCATAGATGGCATAGCGAATGTCGGTTGGAAGGGGCGTACGCGTACGCGCGACATTTCGAATGGCAGGACGTCGCCGTCTCGCGACGAAGCTGTCTCGCGACGCAACGACCTTTCTATATGCACGGTTGCCAGCGACGATCGCTGTCCGATGAACGCGAAGAGTCAATCGAGAGATAGCTCGCACA
>Ga0209515_10001302_pt1 | contig 42314 bp, 42 predicted proteins | sample Subgroupgradi54m_FD_187454 | JGI IMG/M metagenome (GOLD analysis project Ga0209515, IMG submission 187454) | Subsurface groundwater microbial communities from S. Glens Falls, New York, USA - GMW60B uncontaminated upgradient, 5.4 m (SPAdes)... ... | reverse complement strand
AGACCGCAAAGATTCGATCGCTGTCGGCGACGAAGGCGGTTTCGCTCCGCAAACCATTAAAAATCCGGAAGAGGCGATGGATCTAGTACTACTTGCTTGCGAAAAGACAGGGTACCGCAAACAAGTTAACGTTGCGCTAGATTTAGCCGCGAGCGAATTTTTTGAGAACAACCAATACACGCTTTTTCCCAAGGAACCGGCCATGGACTCGGGCAAAATAATTCAAACCTTAAAAAGCTGGTGCGCCAACTACCCTATAGTCAGCTTGGAAGATCCTCTGGCCGAAGATGACTGGGACGGATGGAGCAAGTTAACGCGCGATTTAAGCGAAAACAATGTCCTTTTGGTAGGGGATGATCTTTTTGTTACCAATCCTAAACGTTTGCGAAAAGGCATCCAAGAAAAAACGGCTAACGCGATCTTAATTAAACCTAACCAAATCGGAACTATTAGCGAAACAGCCGAAGTCGTAAAACTGGCCAAGGCAAATGGCTTGGCCACCATAGCCTCCCACAGATCGGGGGATACCGAAGACACCGCTTTGGCCCATATCGCGGTCGGTTTGGGTACTGATGGCATTAAAACCGGCTCCCTGTCTCGAAGCGAAAGACTGGCAAAATACAACGAACTCTTGCGAATCGAAGAAGAGCTGGGCACCGGAAAATACCACGGAAAACTCAACAGAACAAAACATGCGCAGACTCTCTCCCCAAACACGATTTAGGCTCATTGCCTATGGAATTCCAATCGGGCTCATTTTGTTTTGGGCCGGAGCGGATTCCATGGACCTCATCCGAAATTATTGGAAAATTCACAAACTCAACCAAGCAATTTTAAAATTAGAAAAAACAAAATTAGAATTTTCTGAGGAGCTGGATCGTCTTAAGAAAAACGATTCTGCGTTATATGAGAAAATTTTAAGAACCGAGTTTCACGCGTTAAAGCCAAATGAAATAGAATATCGGTTTCCGACAAATCAATAACAATGCCCGGGTGCTGGAACTGGTAGACAGTCACGACTTAAAATCGTGTGGCCGTAAGGCCGTGGGGGTTCGAGTCCCCCCCTGGGCAAATCAAACTCCTACGATAATAAGCTCTTCGGATGCCCGGGTAACACCGGTGTAGAGCCAGCGGCGCCACTGGTCATCATCCATCTGGGCAAAACGCTCCTCAAAGAGAACAACCTGTTTGTTTTCGCTGCCCTGGGCCTTATGAACCGTCAAGGCGTAGCCCCAATCAAAGAGACAGCTCTGACCCTCCTCATACTCCAGGGTGCGCTCCTGGCCAAATTGGGCGCGGACAATACGGCCTTTAAAAATAACATCAGAATCCATGCTAATTTTGACTCTATACAAATTTTCACCGGATGCCTTAATGGAAAGCGCGGTGCCCAGCATACCGTTAAAAACCTTGTAGCGCCTGGAGTTTCTAAGACAGATTACCCGATCCCCGGCGATGGGCTCAGGAGAATGGATGCCGAGCCTTTCTCTGATTTGAGCGTTGAGATTAACCCGCGTCTTGTTTCTCCCGCACAGAAACATAACTTTCTCTAAAGTTTTAAGTTGCCACGGAGCCTGAGTGTCCCTGGTTTTAATGACGGATGGCCCGTATTCCCCAAAAGGAATTTTTCCCTCTTGCCGGGCCATAATAGATAGTTTGATAATCGGACTTTCCTCGGCTTGGCGGTGAATGGTTTCTAATCGCACAGCGGGATTTTCCATAAGGTTGTACTTATCGCCAACAGGAGGCAGCTGGCCATGATCGCCAACAGCAAGGATTGGCGCTCCAAAAGAACCGAGATCATTCCAAATTTCTTTAGATATCATCGAAGCTTCGTCCACCACAATGAGATCGGCCTTGATGGAATCTTTTTTTCTCCACAAAATTTCTGTTTCGCCTTCACCGATTTTCTCATGGTTTCCGCTCTGCCGAGCTCCGGTTTCCGTGCTGCCCGCACTCCAACCATTTCCTCGTCCACCCAGCTTCGCTGGGTACCCAGACTCGGTCACAACCATTTCCGCGTCCACCCGCTTCGCGGGTACCCGGACTTGGTCATATATCAAGCCATGAATAGTGCCACAATAGTCTCCGGTTTTAAGCGCTTCCGTCTTAACAAGTTTCTCCCTTAAGATATCGGCTGCTTTGCCCGTATAACAACAAAAAGCAATTCTTGGTCTTTTCGATAAACGCCTAATGGTCTCAGCAATAACCGTTGTTTTACCGGTGCCCGCATAACCCCCTAAAGTGAGAACCTGCTTGGGTCCTCGCTGGCACCAGGCGAGGATTGCCTCTTGGGCTTTCTTTTGGTCTTGGGTCAGACTGAGGTTAAGTCTGGGAACGCTTGCGCAAGAAGTTGGTATGGCGACAGAAACATTCTTGTCCGATGGCTCCGGCTCTGATTTTGGTTCTGACAGTTTCTTTAGACGGCTAGTTATTGCTCCTCCTTTTCTCTGAAAAAGGCCGGCCAGTTCTTTTGATGTTCTGCCGTTTTTATGCTGTCTAACAAGCTCGGCGTCTTCTTGGGCTGTCCAAGGTTTATAGGCATTAGGGTACTCGATTCGTAGCTGGTTCACCTCATAAGTATTGGTCATGTGATCAGGCAGAAACTGGTGCGCCTGAGTGGAATCGAACCACTATCCTCACCTTCGCAGGGTGGTACTCTATCCATTGAGCTACAGGCGCGCATTTGTCCTTAGCTTAGTGATTTTAGCCTGTTTTAGAACTATTTATGTAAAACAAGTTCTAGGGCACTGTTGCCCGGAGATATCGGTTTATCAAAAATGGCTATTGCCGCGCCGGGAGGCGGCGGTAATTCGTGGTTCGGGTCTAAAGATAAAAAGAGATACGCCTCTAATTGATAGGGACCCTCCCAAGGCCTCGTTGGCAAAAGCAGATCGGTCTTAGTTAACGCAAAGTGAATCGGAAACTTGGGATTCAGCCAGCGCTTTGACGCTACGGGAACCCCCCACTGATCTTTTAGAATCAAATAACATACGACATTAGGCTGGCCGGCAAGACGCTCTAAAGCAGATGTCCCCCCAAGAGAAACCAACCCCGAAATCGTTGGATCAAACTTGGAACACGCCCCAATAAAAAATAAAAGACAGATCGCCTTCTTCATTTTTTTGTTTCAAAAACAAAAATAGCGCGCACTTGCGCTTCCCACCCCAAATAAAGCACTTTCCGCCCAAGCGCCTCTTGGATTTTGGCCTCACGGGTTAAGCCATGCGAACACTCCAGAGAGCTAGCTTCCATAAATTGCAAACTGCCAAAAATGACAGCCCGATTATCGATGATGCCGCCAATTTCCATGCCCGGAATTTCTTTAAAAAAGGTAACGGGGGAGGGTTTAATCTGATTTGATTTTGCCACCCGACTAATCGCCTGAGCCACCAAATCTTCTTGGGACTGCCTAGCCGATTCCAGGCTGAGGACCAATCTTAAAACCTCGTTTTGATCAACATCCAGATTAGGCTGAAGGTAGATCCCGATGAGATTAAACAAGGCTCATAAGGAGACAGTCTCGGCCAACTTTTTTTGGGCTCGACGCCCGATATGAGTTTCAAGAAAAGAAAGAGTTTTTTCAAGTTCTTCTAAGAGATGTTCAGTCTTGGCCCAACCGTGGCCCTCATCGGGATATAAAATATATTCAACGGGAACTTTTCTCGCCTTTAACGCCTCAACGATTTGATCCGATTCCTCTTTACGAACACGAAAATCCTTCGCTCCTTGAAAAACAAGCAGTGGGCAGGCAATGCGATCCACATGGGTTATCGGCGAGCGCTCAATCATAGCTTCTTCGTCCGCTTTCACTCTCCAATCGCCAACCATGGCGCGGATCCAAGGTTCCCACTCCGGAGGATCATTCTTAGCCAAGGTTACTAGATTCGATATACCGAAAATATCAACCGCGGCGCGCCAAAGCTCCGGGTTCTGAGTAATCGCCCAGAGTACGGAGTATCCGCCAAAGCTTCCGCCCGCGATAGCAACACGCTCGGCATCAATGATGCCGCCCGTAATTAAGCTTTTAGTCCCGGCCAAAACATCCTGGTAATGCCCACCGCCCCAGTCCTTATAAATTAACTTGCGAAATTCCTTGCCGTATCCTGTCGAGCCTCGAAAGTTTGGCGCGAAAACGGCCCAACCATGATTGACGTAAAATTGTACCCGACTATTAAAAGAAGCGCGAAATTGCGATTCCGGTCCCCCGTGAGGCCAAACAATAGTCTGATATGGCTTGGGCCCATTCTTAGGCAAATACAAAAAACCCGAAACCGGTCTCTGGTCAAAGGACTGATACTTGTAGAGCTTGGGGTGAACTAAGTCACCGGGCGCAATGTTACTCGACTGGCATTGCGTCCATTGTTCTAGTTTTTTATTTTTAAGATCCAATCGGTAAATTTCAGAAACCCGGGTGGGACTAGACCACAACAAAGTGATGAAACGATCGTTTTTGGAAACGGCGTAGCTGGTACCCACCACCCCGGGCACGATGGAACCCTTCCGGGGCCAGGGAAATTGCACCCTCTGCTTTGAGGGTAGTCGCATGAAATCATAGCGGGTATATCCATCGACGTTTTGGGCCCAAGTGATCCAAGAACCGTCAGACGCTAAAGCCATCGCGTCCACTTCTCGGTTGGGAGCGTGGAAATACTCAAAACGCCCCGTTTTATAATCCAGCTTGCCTATGCCGACACAATCTCTTTGGTAATCACTAAGTAGCCAAATCGTCTTCGTCTTTTCGATCCAGCACACGTTGCGAACAACCGCCTCGATGGATTCGGAGGCGGGAAATAACAAACGCTTTTTGCCGGTTCGCAAATTAAGTTCCCAAAGTTCTTGACGGGAATTAGTCGGCGAGAAAGTGTAAAACAGTGTGTCTTCCTTGGCATTGATTCCAACAATCTGGTATGTCCCTGTTTGCTCGTGCGTCGTTAGTACCTGCGCGTGCTGATACTGGCAATCATAATAATAGAGATCAAAAGTTTTGGGATCCCGCGCGTTAGAGGTAAAGTAAATCCCTCTCGAATCTTTCGACCAAGAACCAAGATAATGTCTGGCCGAATCCGCTTGGGAAATTTTAAAGGCCTCACCGCCGGAAGATCCCACGATATAAATTTGGTAATTTTCATCGCCGTGGTTATCTTTCGCGAAAGTTATCCACCTGCCATCGGGAGAAAAGCTGAGCTCGTAAATCATGTCCCCATTAAAGGTAAGTTGCCGAGGCCATCCCCGCGGAGACCCTAGTTTCCACAAATCCATGGAACCCGCCATGTCACAAACAAAGATAATCTCTTTACCGTCGGGGGATATATCAAAAGGACCGCTAGACCAAATACCCAAGCGGCGATTGGACATGAAATTTTTTGCTGGATAAACGGCGGTCTTTTTACGCATCGTCTTGGTGTGCTCTATTTTACTCAAAAGGAGATAATAATTTTGATAGATTGGAGACGTGAAAGGCTTGATGTACGCTTGCATCGGAATCCTTGCGTTGCGCCCCGCGCAACTCTCGGCTGAGAAAATTAATCAGAATACTTGGGGGTCACCAATCACCATCGAAACAAAGGATGGGGTTATTCTATCCGCTATTTATCAAAAACCAAAAAAAACCAATCGGCCCACTTGGATTCTCCTTCACGGTTTGGGCTCCGTAAAAGAGGAATGGAAACCCTTCGCCAAACTACTGAGCAAGCAAGGCTATGGTTATTTGGCCTTTGATCTTAGAGGTCACGGGGAAAGTATCAAAACAAAATCCGGTGGGGCCATTTTCTATCAAGAATTTAGGACGGAGGGTGAGGGATCCCAGTGGTTCGCGATGATCAGCGATGCCGGGGTCATCGTAAAATTCCTCAAGGACAAAAAAACGCCCGTCAATTCAATTTACCTAGTCGGAGCCAGCATAGGAGCCAATATCACTATCAACTACGCCGCTTCCAACCCGGCGATTAAAACAGTTGTTCTTTTTTCACCGGGCCTAAAATACGCCGGAGGACTCACAACGCCGGAAGCAGTTAATGCCTACAAAGGCACGGTAATCATTGGGGTTTCCGAGGGTGATCAATACGCCTACTACAGCTCTCTGCAACTGCAAGCGCAAAATCCATCCATCAAACTACTTACCAAGCCGGGTACGGCGCATGGCGTCAACTTGTTCGATGGCAAATGGGAACTGCAAATACTCTCGGCACTAGCACGCTGACGTCCTCAGGACGCCCGACTGGCACCCGAAGCTCCCTTCGTGCCTCTGGCACTTCAGGGTCCCGCGGTTATACCTGCGGGGCTGCGAAGGGTGCTAGCAGCAACCGCTAAACGGTAGATCTCTGCAGAACGAATATAAGAAACGGCGGGCCTTTGATTTTGGAGTTCTTCCATTGTTTTGATCGCGTTAAGTTCTTCGTTGTTGGGGGTTCAAAAATGTTTTTGACTATAAAAGATGTTTTTGCGAAACAATCGAAATAGTCGCTCAAAGAGCGATGGTAATTAACGACCTTAAGCTTAACTCCTTTTTTATTTAGCTGAATCCTTTTCTTGTGCATCTTAAGGTATATATTCGGATGAATCGGATCGCCTTGGAATGAGGCAAAACAAGGATGCGTAACCACATCTATTAAAATGCCTCCGGGTCTGAGAATTCTTTCGGTCTCCCTTAAAAACTGGAGATAATCGGGCACATTGACCGATGTGAGCTTACTAACGGCTCCATCAAAAGCGCCCTCACAAAAGGGCAAAGAGAGAACATCCCCCTGAACAAAAAATCCCTCGGCCAGCCGCTCTTGAGCGGTTCGCGTAAAATCATAGGCCAAATCAACGCCCACAACCTGACAACCGCCTTTAGCAATCGTCCGCGCAACTTTACCCTCTCCACAACCAAGATCCAAAAATATCCCCGACGAGTGCTGAACAAGCAAAGCATCAAGATAGGGATCCAAACAAGAACGGCGGAAATCGTCCAAGCCCTCATCCATAACTTTAGTCCACTTCTGAGCATTGCCTTTCCAAAGACTCTTTTGAGAATACACGGATTTATTATTCTAATATAGCTCCGTGACCAAAAGGTTGTTTGTTTTTCTATTTTCCGCTTCGTTCGCGTTGCTAAGTTGCGATTCGCAAACCAAACGTCCCCCTACTGTGGCTTTTTTATCGGATTTTGGAACCAAGGATGATTCGGTGGCCGTTTGCAAAGCGGTGATGTGGGAAGTGGCGCCCAATTTACGCATCGTGGATATCACGCATGATGCTCCCCCCTACGATATTGACGCCGCCGGCCGCGTTATCGCCAATGCCGCCGAGGTCTTCCCGGCACATACCGTCTTTGTGGCGGTCGTGGATCCGGGCGTGGGAAGCGAAAGAAAGCCTATCGCGGTCAAAACACAAAAAGGTCATTTCTTTGTAGGCCCCGATAACGGGCTTTTTACAAAAGTTATCGCGCAAGAAGGACTTGCCGAGGCCCGCGAAATAACAAACAAAGCCTTTATGCGCCAACAAAAAATTTCATTCACCTTCCATGGCCGAGATATCTTTTCACCCACCGCGGCTCATCTTGCCCGGGGTGATTCTTTTGAGCAAGTTGGTCCCGCAATCAATCAACTAGTCACGCTCCCTTATCAGCCGGCCAAGCTCGAGGAGGGCAAACTCACGGGAATTGTGGAAATTATTGAAGAACCCTACGGCAACGTAATCACGAATATTCCTTCAGATTTGGTAGATCAAGCCAAAATTAAAATTGGTGAAACGCTACAAGTTACGATAGGAAATAAAACTTTTAAACTCCCCTACCTTAAAACCTTCAGCGATGTTGCGGAGGGAAAATCCTTGGCCCTGCTCTCAAGCCGGGGCTATTTAAGCTTTTCTATCAATATGGGCAATTTCGCCAAGCATTTTGAGGTTCGAGCCAAAGATTCTGTTGTAATTAGTCTCCACTAACGCCAGAAAAAGTTCATTGATTGGCGGCGCTTGCGGTGAGTTTTCAGGCGCTCCAAGTTAGCTTGAGCAATTAAAACTCCTTCTCCTTCACCGGCCCACTGGAAAAAGGGCTCGTTGTCCTGCGTGGTAGGATCGGCAAAACCGGTCGCGCCGCAAGTTCGAGCTTCGCTCGAAGTTGCCCAATCGCTGATCGCGATAAAAGTCGTGAACTCATAGGCGCGGGCAACGGCGGTGTGGTGCCAGATATTGCGGCCATAACGAGGATCATTACTGCTAGAACTTACCGATTCGGCCGGAATAAAAACTATATCGGGCTGATGTCGAAACTTGTGGAAAATTTCGCTAAAGAAAAAATCGGCGCAAATCATAACGGCGACTCGCGCGCCGCCTAATTTAAACTCACAGATTTCCCCATGGGCCTTGACCCCATGATGCGCTTCGCGATCAAAGGGATGGCGTTTGCCATAGCGCGCCAAAACGCGCCCATCTTTCCCCAAAACAACGCCACGGTTGTAGACGCTAACGCCATCCGCCTCATGATGAGATCCCGCCACTAAAACCGTTTTTAGCTTTTTCTGTATTTTTCGAGCTTCACTCTCATATTCCCGGCGACTCAAAGATCGAAACCAGCACTCAGGCAAAACGCAAATGTCCACTTTTCTCAACTTGGTTAAATTACGATCCACCAAAGCATGGATTGTATGAAGATTACCCCCGGGGTCCTTCTGTGCCAGCTTCGGCTGCAAAAGCGCGATTTTCATTTAGCTATACAGCTGATACAGCATTAAATACACGATAACGCCGGTGACAGAAACATAAAGCCAAATGGGCAACGTCCAGCGGGCGGCGCGCTCGTGTTCTTTGAAACGGCCTTTTAGGGCAAGATACAAGGTCCTCAAAATCATGGGAACAACGGCAATGGCAAGTATGGTGTGGGGAATCAAAATAGAAAAATAAACCGGCCTGATAAAACCCTGACCGGGAAAATGCTTTGAGCCCACATGATAGTGATACACGAGATACGAGATTAAAAACGCGATCGAGCAAATAAAGGCAGAAACCATGCAGAGTTTATGTTTCGCGATATCACGCTTGCGGATAAAGTAATAGCCCGTGACAAGCAAAATGACACTTATTGCGTTTAAAGAAGCATTGAGTTTAGGTAAATCGGCAAGAATCATCTAATCAAGGTGGGAACGGGTACGGAGCTTAACCATAAACAGGCAGGCCACGAACAACGCTAACCCGAAGGAGGAAACTACGGATAGATTCCGGATTATCGCGGCCAAGTTGCGGGTTGATTCAAGAAAAAAGATACCGGACAATCCTTGCGTGGCGTAGTATAGCGGGTTTAATTTAACAATCCAATGTAACCAAGCGGGCATAGATTCCGTGCCAAAAAGCCCTCCCGATAACAGCCACATGGGAATCAGGGCAAGATTAACGATTAAGTGAAAACCGTGAGCCGAATCCATGGGCCAAGCGATTAAAAAACCGAAACTACACAGAGTCAAAGCAACCAAAAATAGGCCAAGAATACTCAAAACCACCTTTAGGAATGTGAGATGGGGCGCTAAAAAAAGAAAAATTAAAGATTGGATCATGGCTGTCGTGGCGCAACCCAAAACCTTGCCAAAAACCAACTGAACACTGCTGACCGGAGAAACCAAAACGGATTTTAAAAACCCGAAATTATGGTCCGAAATCACGGTGTAAGAAGACCCGATGGAAGCCGAAACAATAACGAAAATGGCAGCAGTGGCGAACAAGGCCTGAAAATGATCGCCCTGGGCCCTTAAGCCAAAAACAAACCAAAAAACCAAGGGCAAACCGATGGTGCCGATAATTAAACTGGGCTGCCTTATGAATAGCGCCAGCTCGCGGCGCCAGAGACTATAAATGGGAAGTAAATGCGTGACCAGTGTATTCATAAAAAACATCCTCAAGATTGGGTTTGTGAACCGCTATTCCTTCGACCTGATCGGAAAATTTTTCCATTAAAACCTGCGTAACTCGGGGTATATTTTTTTCCTCTATGTAGCCGCGCAGGCCGCCACTCAAAACCGCGAGTTTTAAGTTCAGCTCCGAGGCAATGGAGGCCGAGAGGGTTTCCGGCTGACTCGTCGTAATAAACAGAATATTTTTGCCGATCTTTTCTTTTAACTTTTTGGGGGTATCGCAAACGGCCATATTACCCTGATCCATAATGGCAATCCGGTCGCAACGATCCGCTTCTTCTAAGAAATGGGTTGTGGCAACAACGGTAACGCCCGAGGATTGCCTTAACTCCGCGATAACACCCCAGAATTCCCCCCTGGCAATAGGGTCCAAACCCGTGGTTGGCTCATCTAACAAAAGAATTTTTGGATTATGCAAAAGGGCTTTAGCAAGCTCCACTCTTCTTTGAAGGCCTCCCGAAAGCCGCTCCACCTTTTCTCGCGCGCGGGGCAAGAGGCTAAGCCGCTCCAAATTTTTAGATATCGCGACGTCCAAAGCCTTGCCATAAAGCCCGTAGCAGTATCCGTGACATTTTAAGTTCTCAACAATGGTCAACTTTTTATCTAAAGAAGGGTTCTGAAAAACAACCCCAAGTAGAGATCTAACTCGAGAGGGATCATCTTTAACATTAATTCCCGCTATGGACAACCGCCCGCTCTGAGGAGCCATCAAGGTGGCCAAAATCCTGAAAAGCGTTGTTTTTCCGCCGCCGTTGGGTCCCATAAATCCGAAAAACTCTCCTTCTTGAATTGAGCAATGAATCGCTCGCAACGCGGGTTTCCCGCGCGCGTATTCATGACTTAAATTATTAACCTCGATGATCGCGTTCATGATATTAGTCTATCTTTTCCCCAACACAAGCATAGCCAGCAAAACCGGCAGGTAAATTAAAGAAACATGGAAAATTCTTTTAGCCGTGAGCATGGACTTGTTAATGACTATTGGCAAAGCTAAAGCTAAAAAAATACCACCGACAATTAAGGAACCCGCGAAATAATACCAACCTGTCATTGCTAAAACGGTTGGCAAACTAGAGGCGGCAATTAACAACACAAGGGTAGCTAAAATATTTTTTGATGTCCTCTCACCAGTTGGATCTAAAACAGGCAACATCTTAAAACCGGCGCGCGCAAAATCATCTCGATAAAACCAAGCAAAAGAAAAAAAATGAGGCAACTGCCAAAAAAATAAAATGCCAAAAAGAGACCAGGCTCCGGCAGATAAAGTCCCCGTGGCCGCGGCCCATCCGATTAAAGGCGGCAAAGCGCCGGGAACCGCGCCAATTAAGGTACATAAAGGCGTTTTTCTTTTTAACGGGGTGTAAACAAAAATGTAGCTTATCAGAAGGGAAACAGCCAAGAAGGCGGTCAAAAGATTGGTAAACAAAACAAGAATCGCCGCTCCCAAAGTCGCTGTGGCGACTCCAAAAATCAATGCCGATGCTGGAGCAACTCTGCCGGCCGGCAAGGGTCTCGCTTTGGTTCGCAACATTAACAAATCCAGGTCACGTTCTAAATACTGATTTAACGCGCTAGAACCCCCTCCAACAAGCAAAGATCCCAAGAGGACAGAACCCAAAAGTCTGAAATCCATAACCGACTGACTTGCCATGTAAAAACCAACACCAACGGTAATCAAAGCCATCAGAACAATCCTAGGCTTAGTCAGCTCAAGATAGTCTTTAAACACTAAAATACCGCGCTTGGGGATGGTGCAAAACTAGAGCGGAAACACTCGCTTCAGGCTCCATCATGAAGCCCTCGGTCAGATTAACTCCAATGTATTTTAAGGGATCCAGCAATTGGAAAAGCTTGGTTTGATCTTCTAAATTAGGGCAAGCGGGGTAGCCAAAACTTACCCGCAATCCCCTGTAACGCGCCTGGAATTTTTCCTTAATCGTGAGTTCTTTGGAATCGGCAATGCCCCACATGGAACGAATCTTCTCATGCAGAAGTTCGGCAAAACCCTCCGCGCTTTCGATGGCAATGACTTGTAAGGCGAAGGATTTCAAATACTCGCCCTCTTCGCGTAATTTAGCGGCCAACTCCATAATGCCACCACCGCAGGTAACCACAAAAAAAGCGACGTAATCTACTCCCGCGTTAGCGGGCCTGACAAAATCAGCCAAACACAAGCCGTCGCCCGTTTTTTGTCTTGGAAAATCAAACCGAAGTAGAGGTTTTCGCGCATCCGGGGAATCGTAAATAATAACCGCGTCGCCTTCCCTTTGAGCCGGGAAAAATTGGTAACAGGCTTTGGCTTGAATGTACTGTTTAGTAAGAATCTCTTCTTGTAGATCCTCCACCCGATGCTTGATTTCTAAAGCCCTGGGATCACCCTCGCTAAAAAGCCTCTCCAAATTGCCTTTAAGGCCCAGGTGTTTTCCGTAAAGCATAATCGGATTAACGTAGTTAAAAATATGAGAAACATCAAAATTCTTCTCGACGTGGAGTTTAAGGTCTGGCGGCGCCGGGACCTCTTTAAGAATATCTATTTGCGCCTGAGGCTGCGCCGGGACTGCGCCCGCGAGAACGGCAACGGGCGCTCCGGCACCAACTAAATGTTTTTGGATCTCCCGATTTTTGACTATGATTTGCTCACGTTCTTGCGGATTCTGCAAGCGATTGGCATGATCCAAGCCATGCATCGCGTCTTTGGCGTAGAAAACAGGCTGGCTATAGGTCGGGGCAATGCGAGTCGCGGTAAATTTCGCTGACAGAGCCGCGCCGCCAACCAAAAGGGGGACCATGATTCCGGCGTTTTTAAGATCCTCCGCGGTCACAACCATCTGATGAGCGCTTTTAACCAATAAACCGGATAAGCCAATTAAATGCGGCTGATGTCGCAAGGCGTTTTCGACCAGCGTTTCCGGAGCAACTTTGATCCCCAAATCAATCACCTCGTAGCCGTTATTTTTGAGAATGATATGGACCAAGTTTTTTCCAATGTCATGCACATCGCCTTTAACCGTCGCTAAAATTATTTTTCCTCGGCTGGCAGTATCCTTTTTTTCCATGTAGGGCTCGAGGTAACCTACGGCCGCTTTCATTACTTCGGCGCTTTGCAAAACCTCGGCCACAATCATGTCGTTGGCGGCAAAGAGTTGGCCCACTTTGTCCATGCCCTTCATTAACGGCCCATTGACAATATCAAGAGGTTTGCGCGTTTTAAGCATTTCTGCCAAATCCTCAAGGAGACCTTCCTTGGAGCCCTCCACCACATTGCCGGCCAAGCGCTCTTCAATGGACAGGTGGGCACGATGTTCTTTGGTTTCCATCGCGGGTTTCTCCCTAAAATGCGCGCTAAATTCCGCTATGGCATCATAACCCTCCGGGTAACGGGAGTCCCCGGGGCCCCTCCAAAAAAGCAGGTTTTCGGCAACCCGTTTATCCTCGTCACCAATAGAAACGTAACGAGCCAGTTTTTCAGAATTAACAATCGCTAAATCTAAGCCGGCGGCAACGCAGTGGTGCAAATAGATAGCGTTTAGAACTTCTCGACCGGCGATAGGCAAACCAAAAGAAACATTGGAAATCCCGAGAATTGTCTTTGTGTTGGGAAACATTTTTTTAACCAGGCGAATACCTTCAATCGTTTCCTCGGCTGATCCATAATAATTTTTGTCTCCCGTGCCACAGGGAAAAACCAAAAGATCAAAAATAATATCCTCGGGCATAACCCCGTATTTTTTCGTTAAAAGCTCGTAGGATCGTTTGGCGATTTCTAGCTTTCTCTCCCGCGTGACGCCCATACCTTGCTGTTTATCCTCATCAATAGCGCCCACCACAACCGCCGCGCCGTATCGGTGAATAAGAGGCGCCATTTTCTCGAATCGTTCTTCACCGTCTTCCAAGTTGATGGAATTAATAATTGCCTTGCCGGGACACCATTTCAAAGCAGCCTCGGTAACCTCAGCATCGGTCGAGTCAATCATGATCGGGACTTTAATTTTCTTAACTAGCTGCGTGATGAAATTTTCCATGTCGGATTTCTCGTCACGATCAGGATTGGCAAGGCAGACGTCCAAAATTTGGGCCCCATGACGCACCTGGCGTCGCCCTACTTCCGCGGCCTCTTCAATTTTTTCGTTCACAATCAAATCCTTAAATACTCGAGAACCGATTACATTGGTACGCTCTCCGACAACGACCGGTCGTTTATCTTCCTCAATCAAAAAAGGTTCAAGACCACTGACGGCGCTAACGCTTTGCGCGGCAAGCAAGCGAGGATTTTTCCCCTTTACCGTTTCTTTTAGTAAACGGATATGGGCCGGGGTTGTCCCGCAACAGCCTCCAACGATATTGACCCAGCCCTCATGGATAAAACGCTCGACTTTTTTGGCGAACATGTCGGGCGTTTCATTGTAATGACCGTGTTCATCGGGCAAACCGGCATTGGGAATACAGCTCACGTTAAAACGGGAAATTCCCGATAGCGTGCGAATATGATCCGTCATGAAATCGGGACCCGTGGCGCAATTCATGCCAAGGGACAGCAAATCGCGGTTCGCAAGAGAGATGTAGAGAGCGTCGATGGTTTGGCCTGCCAACATGGTACCCATCACTTCAATGGTGCAGGAAACCATAATTGGCACCCGATGGCCAACACGTTTAAAAGCTTCGTCAATTCCTAAAAGTCCCGCCTTGATATTAAGCGTGTCTTGCGCGGTTTCTAAAAGAAGAATGTCGACGCCGCCCTCTAGAAGACCCTGAGCCTGTTCGGCGTAGGTTTTTTCTAAAGCGTCGAAAGTAATCCCCCCGGTAACCAAAATGGTTTTGGTGGTTGGTCCCATTGAACCCGCGACAAAGCGAGGAGAACCGTTGCGGCTAAAACCGCGCGCGGCTGAAGCCGCAATTTCCGCCGCCTTTCGGTTAATTTCTAAAGCCTTATCCGCAAGTCCATACTCCGCCAAGACGATGCTCGTCGCTCCAAAAGTATTGGTCTCGATGACATCGGCTCCGGACTCAAGATAGCTTCCGTGGATATCCTCGATAACATTAGGAACTGTTAAAACTAAATTTTCGTTGCAACCCTCGTAAGCAAGGCCTCCGAAATCTTTCGCGGTTAAATTTTTGGCCTGAATCATGGTCCCCATGGCGCCATCAACGACAAGGATTCTCTCCTTGAGAATATCGCGAAGAGGACTGGTAACCTGTTTTTCCGTCATTGTTTTAAGAGGAGCATTCCGCACGGTTTGTAAAATCCGGATTTTAAAAATTACCCGATTGTCTCGTATTACCGAGGTGGTTAAGACTTAATTATAAACTATGTTAACCAACGCCAAGATAGGATTCTTGCACTCGAGGGTCGTTGAGCAGTTTAGCCGCGGGACTGTCCATGACAATGCAACCGGTTTCTAAGACATAAGCGCGATGCGCGACTTCCAAAGCTCGAATAGCGTTCTGTTCAATTAAAAAAATAGTTTTTCCCTGCTTGTTAATAGCACTGATGACATCGAAAATCTTATCCGTAATAACAGGGGCCAACCCCATTGAGGGTTCATCCAGCATTAACAATTCCGGCCGCATCATCAAAGCGCGGGCAATAGCCAGCATTTGCTGTTCGCCTCCTGATAACGTGCCGCCAAGCTGGTGCCAGCGTTCTTTTAAAATTGGGAAAAGCGAAAAGACATATTCAAAATCTTCCTGAATTTCCGCCTGATTGGTCCTCGCGAAAGCGCCCATTTGAATATTTTCAAAAACTGTCAGTCGAGCGAAAATCTTTCTTCCTTCGGGAACATGGGCAATTCCCAGACGCGCGACCTGATGCGGCGCGAGCGCCAAGATAGAGTTTCCCCGCCAGAGGATGTCTCCTTGATCACGATTAACTTCTACCGCGGAGATCGCGCGCAATAAAGTTGTCTTACCCGCGCCGTTGGGGCCAATTAAGGCAACGATCTCGCCGCGATTGATATAAAGATCAACATTCTTTAAAGCTTTGATTTTTTTGCTGTAGGAAGCCTGCAGGCCCCGCAACTCAAGAAGGTGGTGATCGCCTTTAGAACTTTGGGTTTCCATGAGAACGTTTTCCTAAATACGCTTCAATCACCTTGGGGTCATTCTGGATCTCCGCGGGAGTTCCCTCGGCGATTTTCACTCCATGATCGAGCACTACGATTCTATCGGAAATGCCCATAACCACGCGCATATGGTGCTCAATAAGCAAAACGGTTAAGCCATCCGCCTGAAGCTGGCGAATCAAAGCGATTAATTGCTCGCTTTCCTTGGAATTCGTGCCCGCTGATGGCTCATCTAAAATAAGCAACTTGGGCCGCGTGGCTAACGCGCGAGCGATTTCAAGACGTCTTTGCTCGCCATAAGAAAGATTTTTGGCAATTTCGTTGGCTCGATGCAACAAACCGACTTGAGTCAACGCGCGTTTAGCCTCATCGGTAATTAACGCCTCTTCACGATAAAAACCGCTCGTGCGAAAAATAGCGGCAAAAAGCCCGTTGAATGTTCTGCAATGGCAACCGGCCATCACATTTTCTAACGCCGTCATATTGGTAAATAGGCGTATGTTTTGAAATGTTCGAGCAATGCCGCATACCACGCTATTATGCGGCTTCTTGCCCCGAATTTCCTTGCCCGCGAACAGGATCGAACCTGTCGTACCGGTATAAATTCCGGTTAAAACATTAAATAAGGTCGTTTTGCCCGCGCCGTTGGGGCCAATAATACTAACGATTTCACCCGTACAAATATCAAAGGAAACATTGCTTAAAGCCTTCAGGCCGCCAAAGCTTTGAGAAACATCCCGCGCCTGAATTAAAGGAGTTGAGGATTTTGTCTGTATATCTACTTCTTTATGCTGCAAGTTACTCTCCAAGCATTTCCGTCTTTCTTCGTTGAGAAGGCAAAAGCCCTTGTGGACGAAACATTACGGTTAAAACCAAAATAAGACCAAAAAAGAAATACCGATAATCAATCCAACGAGAACCCACCAGTACAACTTGCAAAATCTGCGGAATACCGCCCAAAATTAAGGCTCCCAACAGTACACCGCCGATAGAACCCATGCCCCCGGCGACAATCATGGCTACAATCAATACCGATTCCCAAAACACAAAAGATTCCGGAGTGACAAATCGCTCCCAAAAAGCGAACACGCAGCCCCCTATAGCCGCGAACCCGCCGCTAATGACAAAAGCCAGCAATTTCATTTTCGCTACCGGTATGCCGCTAAGCTCGGCCGCTAGTTCATCTTCTCGAATGGCCACCCAGGCGCGCCCTAAACGAGAGTGTTCCAGTCGGTACGAAATAACAACGGCAAGTAACACCAAAATTAAAATCAAATAGTAATAATGCGTATTAGTTGTCAAAGTAAAACCCAACAATCGGGCAGGGTAGATATTCTCTCCGACGCGAGGCAATCCTTTAGGTCCATTCGTTAACGAATCCAAATTATTTAAAACCAAGCGCGTAATCTCACCAAAACCCATTGTAACAATAGCCAAGTAATCCCCTCGAAGCCTTAGGATGGGAATTCCTTCTAAAAAGCGCACGGCAACCGCCAGGACTACCGCGCAAAAAGCAGCCGGTAAAAACCCCCAGCCATGGATCGAAGCTAAAGCCGCGGTGTAGGCGCCAATGGCATAGAAGGCAATATAACCCAAATCGAAAAGGCCGGCGTAGCCCAAAGTGAAATTAAGTCCCAAAGCAAGCAACGCGTAAAGCCCGATAAGTCCTAAAGAACGAATGTAATACGCGTAGGGACCGTTTTGAATAAGCAACGGAAGCAGTAGCAGGGCGCCCAAAAGAAGACCCTTGAGAATGTTTTGAGGACTAAACTTTTTCAGCAATTTTTTCACCTAAAAGGCCCGAGGGACGAAGCAAAAGCACACCAATCAAAACAACGAAGGCAACCACGTCTTTCCATTGATTACCATCCGGAAGATAACCAGCCGCCATAACCTCAATGATTCCTAGCACGAACCCCCCCAAAACCGCGCCGGCGATGTTGCCGATGCCGCCTAAAACCGCTGCGGTAAAGGCCTTCACGCCCACCAAAAAACCAATGTTATATTTAATCGTGCCGTAGTACACCCCGTTAAGAACTCCGGCCGCCGCCGCCAACGCGCCTCCGATTAAAAAAGTGATTGCGATGATTTTGTTGGCGTTAATACCCATTAAACCCGCGGTGGCTATATCATCCGCGCACGCCCGCATCGCTTTTCCCACTTTAGAATGCTTAATAAACAGGCTTAGTCCAATCATCAAAACTATGGATATGGTAAATATCAACAATTGTAGGCTGTTTAACTCAAAATTTCCCAGAGCAATAGGGTGACCGGCAATGATCTGCGGGAAAGGGAGGGATTGATTGCTAATCCACAAAAAAACAGAGTTTGAAAGCATGATCGAAACGCCGATGGCGGAAATTAGGGGAATCAGTCTCATGGCATGGCGAAGCGGCCGATACGCAAGGCGCTCGATAAGAACGCCCAGGAGACCTCCTCCGGCCATTGCCAAAACAAAAACGCCAACAACAGAAACCCAGCCGCCGCCAACATGCCCAAAGAGCGCGCACGCTCCCAAACCTAAAAAAGCGCCCACCATAAAAACCTCGGAATGGGCGAAATTAATCATCATCAAAATTCCATAAACCAAGGTGTATCCTAAAGCGATCAAAGAGTAAATGGAGCCTAAAACAAGACCGTTAACAAGTTGCTGAGAGAACATTGCTAGGTCTAGTTTGTAACTATGGAAAATTCGCCGTTACGCACTTGAGTCATAGTGACAATTTTGTTTTTCGTATCGCCCTTTTCGTCAAACTCCGTAACGCCAAGAACGCCGCTATAGCGTGTTTTACGAAGTTCCTCTATTATTTTTCCCCGATCGGAGCCGACTTTAGCTAACGCGTCTAAAACAATGTTAGTTGCCTCATAACCAAAATGATCGAATGGTTTCACGCTGACACCGGGATATTTTTGGTTGTATTTTTCAAGAAAAGGCTTGGCCGTAGCTAAGTACTCCACGGGAATACCGGTAATCGAGAAATAAGATCCCTCGGCCGCCGGGCCCGCCACTTTAATTAACTCGTCAGTTTTAGATCCGTCGCCGGAAAAAAACGGCGCCCGAAGACCCAGCTCTTTAGCTTGCCTTAATAGCAATCCCGCTTCCATGTAAAGACCTCCAAAATAAATACCGTCGGGTTTAATGCTATTTAAACGGGTTAATAGGGCTTTGAAATCTCGATCACCAATGACAATACCGTCAAAACTCAAAACACTGCCTCCGTCAGACAAAAAGCGGTCTCGAAACTGTTCCGCCAAACCTTGGCCATAGGGGGTTTTGTCATGAATGATGGCAACGCGGCGCAGTTTTAATTTCTTAGCGACAAAATCCGCGGCAAAAGAGCCCTGCACGTCATCGGTGGGAACCACGCGAAAAATGTTGCGCGGCCCCGACCAGCCAGATTCCAACTGCTGTTGGGTGAGCTTGGGATTAGTCGAGGCGGGAGAAACCATCGCCAGGTTGGCTCGATTGTAAACTTGAGAAGCGGGGATGGAACAACCGGAGTTATAGTGACCTATAACGGCAATGGTTTTAGGATCAGAAACAATAATATTGGCAACGCTAACGGCTTCTTTGGGATCGGCGCGATCGTCAAAAGCTCGCGCTTCAATGGGATAGGAAAAGCGGTGAGATTCGTTGGCAAGCTCAACGGCAAGCTCAACGGCCCGACGAACTCCCTGCCCTTCTGTGCCCATATCTCCCGTCAAAGGCACGGCAACGGCAACACGCACCACGTTACTTTTATCCGCGCAAGCGCACAAAAACAGAAGCCCTGCGAGCAACGTGCAAGAAAAAAATAAGATACCGCGTTTAGCCATAATTTCCTCCCGTAAAAACCCTCTTTGCCTTTGCGTCACACTCGAGAGAATTATGCAAATTCTTAAACCCGGTTTCGCATAAGCCAAACCACCCACGGGGGTCCTGACACACTATATGATTGATAAAATAAGCGCATGGCGATCGTTGAATGCATCCACATTGGCACTGAACTACTGACCTTTAAAATTAATAGCCACACCCCTTTTATTGCCAAAAAATTAGCCCCCCTGGGATTAAAAGTAAAGCACGCCCAAATCGTTGGTGATAGCCTAAAAGAAATCGAGGCCGCGCTAACGCTGGCTCTGGCGCGGAGCAACATAGTCCTTGCCAGCGGCGGCCTGGGTCCCACCTTTGATGACATTACGCGCGAAGCGGCAAGCGCGGTTCTAAAAAGAAAACTACTCTTAAACAAAACATTGAGCCAATCCATCCAAAAACGCTTCCAAAAAATAAATTTTAAAACACCCTCCAACAACCAAAAACAGGCGATGGTTTTAGAAGGAGCGTTGATTTTAAAAAACGACGCGGGAACGGCATCAGGACAACTAATAGAAGTTGGGCGCAAGGCGCTCACGAAAAAAATTCTTATTCTCCTGCCGGGGCCGCCCAGAGAACTGGAAAATACCTTGAATAAAGCGCTGCCTTATCTCAAAAAACACTTTCCTCAAAAACCATTCAAAATGAAAACCTTTAAGATCGTGGGCAAGCCGGAATCCTACGTGGATGAGAAAATTAAGCCCTTACTGGCCGGTTTGCCGGAAAAATTTGTGGAATCCACCATACTTGACTCCACCTATACGATTGATTTGATATTTAAAATCGGCGGGAATTTTATCGACCCCACGACAGACAAAATCCGAAAGGAATTAATTAAAACCTTTGGAGAAGATTATTTGGGAGAAGATAGCGCTACCTTGGAGTCTACCGTCGGAACTCTACTAGCAAAAAGCAACAAAACCCTCTCGGTGGCTGAATCTTGCACGGGGGGACTGCTCGCTCATCGTGTTACCAACATTTCAGGAAGTTCCGTTTATTTTCTAAATTCCATGGTTAACTACTCCGATGATTCAAAAATAAACTCCCTGGGGGTCAAAGTGTCGACCCTGCGTCAATATGGCGCCGTGAGTGAAGCCGTGGCCGAGGAGATGGCGCTATCAATCATGAAACAATCGGGAAGCGACTTTGGGTTATCGGTAACCGGAATTTGCGGACCCTCCGGGGCCGTGGAGCGCAAACCTGTCGGACTAGCTTGGTTCGCTTTGGCCCAAAAGCATCAGAAGGTAGCCACCTTCGAAAAAATATTCTTTGGCGATCGCGCGATGCTTAAAGAAAAAATGGCCTCTTTTGCCTTGGATATTCTTCGCCGCAGGTTACTCTAACCCAGAAGTCTAAAATCTATTTTTCTTTTTTGACAAGATCAAAGAAGCGGTCTTGGTACTCTTCAAAAACTTGGTTTTCTTTAAGGAACTGGACCAATTCCTGCAAGGCGGCGGCGTCTCGCTCGGCCCGCAGAAAGAGGGCTTCGATTTTTGCTTTAAGCCTCTGCTCGGGATCAAAAAGGTTGCGCTCCTCCAACTCTTTGACATTCATTGGGAAAGACGTTGATATTACCTCTAATGTCAATTTCATTAAGGACACCTGCCATTGATCATCGGGTCCGCGCACTACCGCGGTCAAAGGATGGCTCCCTAGGTCCTGATTAACAGACTTCCAGGTATCCGGCAACGCTTTAGAAGCAATTTCAACATTTTGCAGTTCGTGCCTAAAATTGTATCCCAGGGCGCGCAACTTATCACCCATGCTCTCAAGCAGTGTATTCGCGAATTCCCGCGCCTCAGGCATAAAACCATCGAAAATATCCCGAAAATGCTCCGGGGTAATAATCTTTGGCCGCTCGGCAAAAACCGTCCCCTTGCGAATACGGGTAGAAGATACCCCCAGACTAGAAAGACAATAGTAATATAGATTTGTCGGGCCAAAGGTGGCGATACTATGTTTGGGCAAGCGCAAAACCTCGGTCGCCCGAATGGTTTTGGCCCAAATTCTTTGTTTTTCGTTTTCTGTCATGTCATCCCCTTCTTGCTAATTATACCCTCTAGATTATTAAAATAAGGTCATGCCGTTGCTCCCCGTTGTTTTTGTTGCCCTCTATTTTTCCTCACTAGCCAACAGCCAACCACAGAATCCCCATAAATCACCGGACAAGCAAAAACTTGCTCAAAGCGCCCCGGCCACGATTCAAGAAAAAGAATTCATCCTTTTTTCGGGAGACAAAAGGCAGCGAAAAGAACTTCAAAAACTCTGGGATCGGTTCCTAGCGAAAGCCGAAAATAAAAAGATTTGGGAAAAGCTAAAAAACCTCAAAAACTTTAAACTACAGCGTTTGGAATTTGGACCAACACAAGGCAAACTGGCATATCTGGAATCCACCAAAAACGGCGAAGTGGTTATCAAAATTAACCCCAAAATCACTTACTACAGCGGCCTTGAGGAAAAAACTTTGGAAGAACTGTCCCAAGCGGAAAACTTAATAATTCAACAATTGGGAATTGCAAAACCCGCCCAATAATTTCTGGGTCGCTTTAGAGCAGTGTGTCGATTTTGGCGGCGAAGATAAAATCGGTTTCGGTTAGACCGTTAATCTTGTGGGTCCAAATGGTAAGTTGGACTTTCCCCCAGGCAAGATAAATGTCGGGATGGTGTCCTACGGATTCGGCCAAGGCTCCGACTTTATTGGTAAACGCCAACGCTTCTTTAAAATTTTGAAATTTATATTCTTTCTTGAGATGGTGCTGCTCAACAACCTCCCAACCATTGGCGAGCTGGTTTAAGAACTCCGCCAATGCGTCACCCTTTACAGGCGGCACGCCACCCTTGCAAGGAATGCACTCCCGGTCCGCTAAATTTTTACCCATGTTTTATTTTCATCCAAAGAATGTAAAGAGAAAAAATTAAAGTGACGATATTAGCCGCGATGACCGGAATATCCTTAATTAAAAGGCCATAAATTAGCCATAACAAAAGTCCCATAGAAAAAATAGCATACATCACCAAGGACAAGTCTTGGGTTTTTTGAGTCTTATAAACTTTGAACGCTTGAGGAACCAAAGCGGAGGTGGTACACACCGCGGCCAGTAGGCCAACGATCGTCGCGTAATGCACGACTAATTAACGGTAGCGACTTTCTTATGAGCTACCTGAGGATTAACGCAATTAGGGGGCGGTTTAGTTCCTCGGAAAAACGCGATAAGGCTGTCAGCCGCCATATTCGCCATCGCAAGCCTTGTTTCTTTAGTGGCAGATCCAATATGGGGCAAACAAACAACATTGGGAAGCTGCGCTAAACCCGGTGTTAAAACCGGTTCTTGCTCATAAACATCCAGGCCGGCGCCGGCTAAGCGTTTGCTTTTTAATGCCTGGACCAAAGCTTTCTCGTCAATAATAGGGCCCCGCGCCGTATTGATGATATAAGCGCCTGATTTCATCGTAGCCATTTCTTTGGACCCAATCATATGGAAAGTGGCCTTCGTCAAAGCGCAATGAATCGTGAGAATGTCGGATCTGCGCAGGAGCTCGTCAAAATCAACAAAACGAATATCGAGGCCGTCTTCGTTTTCTTGGATGCGCGCCGCGTCGAAGTAAATAACGTCCATGCCAAAACCTTTGGCGCGGCGGGCAACTGCCTTGCCGATTTTGCCCAAACCCAATATGCCTAAGGTCTTACCGCTTAAATCACTGCCCAAAAATAGATCGTATCTCCAACTCTTAAATTTTCCGGTGCGAGTATATTGATCCGCCTGAGGAATTCTGCGAACTGCGGCCAGAAGCAAAGCCCAGGTTAAATCCGCGGTGGCCTCCGTTAAGACATTCGGGGTATTGCAGACGAAAATATCTTTGGCGGTTGCCGCGGCGAGATCAACGTTGTCAAAACCAACGGCAAAATTGGCGATGATCTTGAGCTTGGGTGTTTTTTCTAGGAAATCGGCGCCCAATTTATCCGTTAGAAAGGAAAAAATACCATCCGCGTCTTTGGCCTTTTGCGCCAATGTTTTACCGGCAAGAGGAAGCTCTTGAGGCAAAAGCACCGTTCGAAAATGCCGATGCAGCTTCTCCGCGATCGCGGGGAATATTTTCTGCGTTACAAGAATCTTGGGCTTCATAGTTTCATTCTTTTTGTGTCACCGCTATACTTTTTCACTTTAACACTTTTTCAGGAACATATCCCTTCCGGCTTGCCCTTGGCATCTTTATGTTGACCCCGTGGAAACCAAGGACTATCCGTCTTGCCAAAAGCAACCAAGGGTTGGTATGATTCTACTCCAATGCGTGGAAGTTTGGAAGTCGTCACAGGCAGTATGTTTTCGGGGAAAACCCACGAACTTATTCGCCGTTTGCGCTTGTGCACTATCGCCAAAAAGAAAGTTCAAGTTTTTAAATCCTACAAAGATGACCGCTACTTAAGCGAAGCCCTGGTCAGTCACGATGGATTTAAATTGCCCAGCCAAGCAATTCGTTCATCGGTAGAAATTCTTGAGCTATTGCGAAGCGATTGTCAGGTGGTTGGAATTGATGAGGCCCAGTTTTTTGACTCCGATATCGTGGCGGTATGCGAAACTCTGGCAAAACGCGGCTTGCGCGTGATTGTCGCCGGTCTAGACCTAGACTATCGCGGGGAACCTTTCGAAATCATGGCTGAATTTCTGGCGCGATCTGAAAACGTTACCAAGAACCTCGCGATTTGCACGGTTTGCGGCGAGGATGCCCATTACTCCCAACGATTGAATGCTTCCTTGGGCGAACGCGTATTAGTTGGGGCCGCCGATCTTTATGAGGCGCGTTGCAGAAATTGCTTTAAGCCGCCCGTGACCGAAGAATCTACTGTAGATCTTGAGGCGACCAGCTCGGTTCCATAGCGTCCGCGCCTTCGAAACTGAGCAATCGCGTCTCCGGCACCTCTGAGGCTATGCCCTGCAAAAATATCTCCGATTTGCCATTGCGGCTAGAGCTATAAACCAAGAACCGTCCATCGGGAGAAAAACCGGGGTGTTCATTAGAGCCCTCTGTTGTAATCTGCACGAATCGCGTCCCCATCGGGTCCACCAAAAAAATCTGGAAATTTTCATCAATGGCTTTTTTACCGGAAAAGGCCAGCAAAGAGCCGTCCGATGACCAGGCCGCTTCATCGGCCCAAAAAAATCCATAGGTCAAACGTCGCGCGTTAGCCCCGTCGCGGCTCATGATAAAAATTTGAGGGTTCCCGCTGCGATCAGTCGTAAAAGCAATCTCTTGGCCATTTGGGGCGAATACAGGGGCCGTGTCGATGGCTCTGCTTGAGGTTAAGCGATGGATTATTTTCCCATCATAGCCCAGGAAATAAATATTAGGATCTCTCCCGCGAGAAAGGGTCGCGAGCAATCCTTCCCCCTTAGGATCGAAACTGGCCGTAGAATTCAGTCCCTGTTGGCGCGAAAGGGGCTTAAGGGATTTGTCGGCAAAATTGTACAGGTAAAGGTCAGGATTACCGTCTTTGTAACAAGTGAAAGCCAACGATTTAGCGTCTCTGGTAAAACTGGGCAAAAGCAGGGTACCGCCAAAACTAGTTAACTCAGCGGCATTGCGGCCATCAAAGTCCGCGATCCAAATTTCTTTTCTGCCTTTATGGCGCAAGGTAAAAGCGATTTTGCTTAAAAAGAATCCCGACTCTCCCGTCAAGCTCTTCAATACCTCGCGACTGACCTGGTGAGCGCCCGATCTAAACTCGGCATCAGATACTTTTATATTTTTACTGAATAACACTTCTTTGCCGGCCAAGAGTCTGGCGTAAATTAAGTTGTTTGCGGAACTTTTCGAAACATTGAGTTCCAGGTAGGGATCAAGCCAAGACTCCTTTTGCTCTTTTTTTATTATTGAGACATCTACTAAACCGATTAAAGATAAATCCGCCCGAACCAAATCCGCGATATCTCCGGTTTCTTTGGATTGTTTCGCATCTTCCACAATGGCCAATCGCGCTTTTTTAGAGGCGGCCTCGGAACCCAAAAGCTCTCGAATGCCTAAACGAACTTCAGGAACTTCACTGGCAAAAACAGGTAAGCTTAAAACTAGAAAAAAAAGGAAACGCATGGTTAAAAACCAAAAACCAAACTAACGCGCACTGAGCGTGCCAAGCAGTTCTTTGGCCTGTGTTGCTTCTTTAGAATCCGGATAATTAAGCGTGATAAGTTCCAAAATACCTTCCGCTTCTTTGGACTTATTCTGCGCGACTAGAATCTTGGCTTTCTCAAGCAAGGCAGATTTTACTAGAGGACTCTTTGGGTATTCTTTGGACAGTTGTTCAATAAAATCTAAAGCTCGCACTTGATCTTTTTGTTCTTTCGCGGTTATCGCCGAATAGAACAGACATTCATCCGCATAGGATCCTTCGGGATAGCCCTTAAGATACTGCGCGAAACCGGCATCCGCCAAAGCCCACCTTTTTGCCTGAAAATCTTTATACGCCTGATGATAAATCTCGGTAGGATTATTCGCGTCGTCCGTTTCCACGGTAACAGAGGGCTTCGGGGTTTTGCTAGAAACATTGGCTTTGGAAACTTTAGCAGGTGTTTTCGCGGGAAGAGGCGTCCTTTTTAACTCTTTGATTTTCTCATCAAGATGTCCCTCTAAAGCAATAACTCGATCAGCGCCTTCTTTTCTTAAATTCGCGAGTAGAGCCTTTAATTCCTCAAAACGTGGGTTGAAATTATTAAGAAGACTCTGAGTATCAAGGAGATTGGAATTCAAGCTATCAACCGGCCGTTTTATTTCGGCAAAACTAGTGGCGAGTTCCGCTTGTTTCTTCTCTAAAGTCGCTAGACTTTTTTCAAGCCTGGTAACTTGGACTTCAAGACCGACAACATCTTCGCGTGTCGCCACGCAACCGGTAAGCAATAACAGAGAAACAGCCAAGCTAAAAAGATTAATCCTTCCCACGGTTTCCTCTAAATTTCAAACTGGTTCGCGTTACTGAGCGAACACTCGGGTAGTAATTTTTTTGCGAACCGATGTTTCCGCGCGGCGGTTTTTGGCCCAGCAATCCTCTGTTTTATCCGCGCAAAGCGTCTTCTCCTCACCATAACTTATCGTACCGATACGTCTAGCGGCAACACCTAAATTAGCGTAGTGATCACGCACTATGGTCGCTCGGCGCTGTCCTAAAGCCAAGTTGTATTCGGTTGTTCCCCGCTCATCGCAATGACCATCCACGCGAACTTCGAGCTCCAAATGCGCCTTTAAAAACTGCGCGTTACTCGCCAAAACTTCTTTGGCGGAATCTCCTAAGTCCGAGCTGTTAAGATCAAAATAAACAACAGTCAGCCCTTTAATAGACACAAAATCCTTGCCACGAATGTTTAGCTCCGGCTCTTCCTGCTTGGGCCGAGTCATTTCGGTTGTCGGCATCGTGGCCTTCGCGTCTTCTTTAATCAAAGGCTTTTTCGCGCAAGCCCCAAAAACTAACAAAGTTAATAATAACGCTCTTTTTTTCATACACGCCTCCTAATCTTCTAATAACTATTTATGCCAGTCTAGCAAATTCTATTAGACCGCCCCTAAATAAGGCAACAGCGCCCTTATGGCCTTGCCTCTATGACTGATTTTAGTTTTTTCTTCAAAACTTAGCTCCGCGAAAGTTTTTTGATAATCCGGTACGTAAAACACGGGGTCATAACCAAAACCTTTGGCGCCACGCTCTTCGGAGAGAATTTCACCCCTCAAGGAACCGCAAGAAACAATCAATTTGCCATCGGGAAAATAAAGCGCGGCTATGGTAATAAAAGTGGCCTCTCTATGCTCCCGGGAAACAGATTCCAAATCTTGAAGCAGTTTTTTTATGTTTTCATCAAAGGAGACATTATCTCCCGCGTAACGAGAAGAAACCACCCCGGGAGCACCGCCTAAGGCATCCACAAAAAGGCCGGTATCCTCTCCCAAAATAATATCTTGGGAATCGACTAACGCGCGGGCGGCTGTGGCCTTAAGAATGGCATTGGTTACTAGACTTTCTTTACCTTCTTCAACGTTGAAACTTGGGTCGACCTGCCTCCAAGATAAATCGCTGAGCACAGCCGCGATTTCCTTAACTTTGTGTTTATTGGTTGTAGCTAAAACAATCATAAGGCCTTAACGGGTAATCCTACGAAATTTTCCGGCAATTACCGGAAAGAATAACCCAGTGAGATTCGGTGTGTCAAACCTAGTTTTCCTAGGGGGGCCAAGGCGTAATCTATACCTAAAGATTGGTAATCAATTCCAAATCCTAAAGAAATTCCGGAGAGTCCGGCAATGTCTCCAAAGGTCCGCGAATTGACACCGCCGCGCAAATGAAGCAAAAAGGATGGCAAGGCTTTTTGGTATTCCGCTCCGAAAGCGGCATAGGGTGAGTTGTCCACGGGTAGCGCAAGATCCGCGCTAAAAAGCAGGTTATCGCTATAAGCTAGCGCTGAACCCGCGCGAAGCTCAAAAGGCAAAGGATCCCGTTCACTATGGAACTTTAAACCGGGACCGATATTTCTGGCCGAAACCGCCAAAGATAAACGATTATTCAAAAGCTTCCAGGGAACTCGCGCGCCCAAGTCCAAAGCATAGGTGGAGGCGGAACTCACAATTTTAGAGGAAATATATTTTATGGCGGCACCAACAGGAACAGAAAAAAGCTTCCTTCCCCAACCCACCGAAAAAGCATTGTCTTGAGGAGAATAACTCCCCTGCGCAACTCCGGCGTCATCCGTTCGATCGATAGAACCGATATTCAAGTAACTATAAGAGGCGCCGATGGCACCTAAATCACCCGGCAACTTGTAAGCGTAGGCGAGAGAACCGTAGTTAATAGACTCCACGTAAATGGCATGCATGAAGCTCAGCGACTGAGAATGTTTTAAAACATTAAGACCCGCGGGGTTCCAGTAGAGAGCTAGCGGGTCATCCGCCACGGCCGTATAGGCCTCCCCCATAGCAATAGCCCTTGCCCCGGGAGCAAGCTTAAGAAACTGCGCGCTGGTTGTTCCTTTGGCTCCCGATGAAAAACTGGCAGCATGAACCGGTCCCCTTGTCATTGCGATCCCGACTAAAGTCGGGAGAAGCAATCTCATTAAGAATTCCTTTCTCATCTTTCCACTCCCAATTTAAGCGTTCGATTCGAACCGCCGCCTTCAATATAAACTAAATAGATCCCGCTGGCCACATCCTGACCGGCAATGTTTTTCCCATCCCAAAACGCCAAACCGCTGGCATTGGCGCTTAACTGCCGTAATTTTTCCCCGCTTAGAGCGTAAACCGTTAGCTTGGCATCATTGGGCAAACTCGAGAACGTAATTCTAAAGTGACCATTGGATGGAATAAACGGATTGGGAAAAACCTTAACGGAATTTAAAGTAGACTGCGCGGCTAACTCCATAATTTCAAATATGGAAAAAGACCTAGTGTAAGCAGTGACCTTATTATTCACAGGGTCTGGAACGGATTCCAAAGGAACCCAAACGGAGCGGGCACTGTCGTAGTGCGCGATCGCGAGTTTGTTTTCATCTAAACCGGAAACGTCTGAATCTCGGTAATTCATGGTTACCGTGACCTCTTTCAAGGTAGTTAGAGATTTATCGAGAAAAATTTCCGCAACTACCCCGCTAGCGCGCATGGAGGCCGTGGGACTAGTAGGCGAAGGGACTGTTGTCGGTGTTTGGACGGTAACCGTGACGGCATCCGAAAACGTTCCCGCGGGAATATCGACGACCACATCTCCCGGAGCCGGAGAAAACGTGATGGACGTGCTCGAGCTGGGGGGAGCGGAGCGTGAAACCGCGACAGCGGGCAATGTGACACTCGAGGCGGTCACGGTAGGATTAGTCAAAACGGCGTCTCCATTTTTAGCCTGCAGATAAAAATAATAGGTGTTACCTCCGCCCAAGCTTGTCAAGGTATGCGTCGTACTCGTCACCTCGGCAGTCGAGGTTGAACCCGTTGCCTGCCAATAACTTACGCGATATACCGTACCGCTAGGGTTCGTATTGGCATTCCAGGAAAAATTCATGGAGCTGATAAAAACTTGTGATGCCATAAAATTCGTCGGGGGTGCGGCAAAGGCATATGCTGTTTTTGAAGAAGAAGTAGAAGCGCCTATGTTATTGGAGGCAATTAAAACGCGGGCATAGGCCGTGTTTGTTGAAAGCGCAGTTTCCGTATATTGTGTGGCATTTTGGGTGAGAAGAGCCACGGAAGTAGTGGTATCTGTGGCTAGAGCAATGCGGTAAGCGGTTTCGCTCGAAACATCCACCCAATTCCAAGTAATCGAGCTCACGCCCAAAACCGTCGCCAATAAAGTCGGTGTTCCGGGAACGGATGCAAATAATGTTTTTGTGGAAACTATATTCGAATAGCTCGTCAAAATACTATCTCCGTTAAGCGCGCGCACGGCAAAATAGTATGTGGTGTTTTCAGAAAGACTAGGCACTGTGGCGCTGGCCACGCTAACTGTGGAAGTTGCCGTGGAACCTGTGATCTGCCAGTAAGAAACACGATACTGCGTGCTGCTGGGATTTGTGTTCGCAGACCAAGACAACGTTACGGAGGACCCGACGACACCCTGCACCGCTAAACTGGCGGGCAGCGCGGCCAAGGTATAAGCGATCACAGCGCTGCTCGTGGAAGCGCCAGCCGTATTGGAAGCTGCCACCTTGCGAGAGTAGGCAGTATTGGTGGAAAGCGCCGTTTCTATCCAAGTTACGGTATTAGCGGATAAATTACCGGAAACCGAACCATTTGTTGAGGTCAATACCGCGAAATTATCTTCTCCAGCAACATCGCTCCAACTCCAGGTTATCGATGAGACGCCTTGACCGGCGCCCGCCAAATTCGCCGGCGCGTCCGGCGGACTCGATAGTTGAAACAGGAAGGCGTCTCCCTGGTCGGCAACACCATCCTGATTAGTTGACTGATAGGCGTTGCCGGAAACTGTGAGGTTTGTGGATTGAGCGTAGCCAACAACGGAAACTTTGGTCCCACTGTCAACGGCAATACCGTAGCTACGATCTATCCCCGTACCACCATAATAACTAGAAAAAGACAAACTTGCCCCCGTACTACTTAGTTTAGTTACAAAAGCATCGGCAGAACCGCTCAAACTACTTTGGATAGACGAGGCCGTCGGAAAATTGGCGGATAGTGTATTTCCTGCAACATAAACTGAGCGAGCGGCATCGATCGAGACGGCCCAACCCTCATCCAAACCGCTTCCTCCTAAATAAGTGGAATAGGTAAGCGCAGTGCCAGCGGGGTTTATTTTCGTGATAAAAGCATCACCGGAACCTCCGTAACTTCCTTGGTACGCGCTTCCGGTAGAAAAATCGGTGGAATAGGTAATGCCCGCCACATAGGCATTGCCCGAAGTATCCGCGGCAATGCCGTGTCCTTCGTCGTTGCCCGAACCACCCAAAAATGTGGAGTAGACAAGAGCAGTACCCGTTTGGTTTAGCTGTGTCACCAAAGCATCCTTGCCGCCGCCATAACTTGTATCAAAAGCGCCCATGGTGGCCGGGTAATTAGAAGATTGGGTGTAGCCGGTAACATAGGCATAATCGGAAGAATCAACGGCAATAGCATAGCCTATCTCGTCCGCGCTTCCTCCTAAGTAAGTGGAATACACTAAAGCGTTGCCACCCGTGGATAGCTGGGTTACAAAAACATCCCCCGCGCCGCCATTGGTCCTTTGGTACGCGGTCATGGCAGGAATTACGGGAAATCCGGTGGAATTTGCCACTCCTGTAACATAGGCGTATCCGCCGCTGTCAATCGCTATGGCATAGGCTCTGTCTAAAGCTTCGCCGCCTAAATAAGTGGAATACACTAAAGCGTTGCCGGCGGGATTTAGCTTTGTCACAAAAGCGTTACCATTAGCGGAATCATTAATATTGCTAAATTTTTGGACGGCACTTTGCGTTGGAAAATCGCTAGAAATAGCGAAACCGGCGATATAAGCGTTACCGGAATTATCCACCGCTATACCCCAACCTTCATCCTGATTGCCACCACCCAAGAAAGTTGAATAGGCCAATGTCCCGTTGGAATTGAACTTAGTCACAAAAGCGTCCCAGTCGCCGTTAGCTGAGGTATCATAGGCTCCGCCGGTTGTCGGAAAAAATGGAGAAGAATTGGAATCCGTTCTTCCCGTCACATAAATAGCGCCCGAAGAATCCACCGCGACACTATAACCGTAATCTTGATACCTTCCGCCAAGATAGGTAGCGTAACTCAAAACAGGGTCAATATATAAAGGCAGGGTTTCATCGTAACGCCCGATCTTAAAACCAACAGAATCGCCTCCCCTTAAAACATATTTTCCCCGAACCCGCGCTTTCCTGTTATGAACCATCTGGTACACGATGGGCTTGTGCTGTGCCAACTCGCCGCCGGAAACCCCCAGCAACAAATTGCCATCATTGTCAATTCTTAATCCCTCTGTTCCACTAAAAACCAATTCAATTTGTTTGGGATTGGCTCCGGGGGCAACGACAAAATCATATTCCACCTGCTCTTGATTACCGTAATACACCAAGTTGACTCCGGGGTAAACATCTTGATAGGCAACCTTGGCAAACATTGGGACATCGCTATGCCAATGATTTTTATCTTTGCCCGTAAAGTAATTGGTTTTCCCGGTAAGCTGATCGAGACCGGCGACCCGGCTCTTTGGGCTGGCGCCGCCAAGCCTCATACGAATTGCGCCGGCTCCGACACCTGCGGCACCGTTTTTTAATACAAAAATAGCTTCCGTATCCGTCAAAGCGAGAGCGTAGCCTAAACCTCTGGAAAAAAACTTGATATCGGCATCAAACTGACCCCGATTCGCTTCAAAGGCAAGTGGTGATTTTAAATAAGAAGCTTTGAGTTTTGCTTCCGCGGGGGAACCGTTTTGGCGCGCGGCGGCAACGCCGGCACAAGTGAGTCCAACAATTAAAACTGTTGATGTCTTTAAAAAAAATCTACCCAAAAATCTCCCTCCCACGGTTTTCCCTTATACAATATCTTTTGTTATATTTCTCCAATGTGCCCACGCGTTGCCTTGATCATCAGCCTGTCTTTGTTTCTCTCTCCGTTATATTCCAATACCAATGGGTTAGAGCAGTTCGACATCTCCGGTTTACCGAAACAACCGACGAATTTCGAAGAACAGCAAATTTTTGAATTACTCAAAGGGTACCATTCCGGAGACAAAGAGGGCGCCGAAACAATCCAGAAAAAACTTTATGCTTACTACAACAATAAGGGAGACCAAAAAAGAGCCGAGGAGGTGAACCGGCGTCTTCAAGAAAATCGCCATGAGCCCGCGGCAATTAGCCAACCTGTTCCGACAAGCCAACCAAGCAAAACAAACCAGTCCACGCAAAAGGCTGAAACTGGATTGTCACCCCCGCGAAAGCGGGGGTCTAGATTCCCTCGAGACCTGGATTCCCGCCTACGCGGGAATGACGGAACGCAATCAGAGTTTAGCGGCAATTTCTTTGGCAAAAACGGCAACGTTTTGCACACTTGGGACTTTAATCCTGACGGAACTTTTTATCACACAACCATTGTCGGCGGCAGCGGCACCAGCGTCAGAAATGGTGAACGGGGTACTTTCCAAACCAGCGGATCAACCATGATCCTTCGGGTCCAGAAAACCGTCTCCGCCTACGCGACACCCGGTAGCGGTAATACAACGCTCTTGGGCGGCAACACAGAAGAAAAAACGGAAACTCGCCAGTTAAGTTTTAAGAATCTCAAAAAAACTAAAGGTATCATCCTAAACGGACTGGAACTTAAACCGAAAAGTTGGTGAAAAGACTGGCATGATTAAAACATTGCATCCAAAGGCCCCCCGCGACTTAGAATTATTCGCTCAAACGGAGAATTTCGCGCTAAATCAAGCGGTAACCGCGAATCAACGTTTACTTTTAAAAACCGCTCTTAAAGGATTGCGATCGCAGATGGAGTCCGCGGAAACCCCTCTTCCTTATTTCACCCTACCTTTATTGGTGTATGGAGCTATCGCTAAAACAACCGCGCCAGCCGAACCCTTAGCGGTTGCCTGCGGCTTATTATTCCTTGGCATTGACATTCATGACGATCTTGCCGATGGCGACCTTCCTAAACACTGGAGGGGCTACAAAAAATCTCAAATCAACCTGGCCGCGGCAACGCTGACTTGTTCACTCCCGCAAATTGCTATCTCCAAACTGAAAGCTTCTCCCGACGTTACTGCCGCTATGCAACATGCCCTAGCGCAAGGACTACTTCGCATGAGCGCGGGCCAGGAAAGGGATATCGCCTTTAACGGAAAAACAAAAATAAAAACCAGCGAGATTGAAGAGTCCGTGGCTAACAAAAGCGGCGAAGAGTTAGCTTTGTTTGCCAGACTCACCGCTTTGCTCGCCGGCGCGCCGCCAAAAACTGTTGCCACCTATTCGGCGATGGCCAGAGCCATGGGAACCGCGGGACAACTAGCCTCAGACTGTCACGATATATTCCAAGCAAAAATAAGCCACGATTTGGCCAACGGAACCCGAACTCTACCCATAGCACTTTACCTGGAAAAATTGGATCGACTGCCTTCACCTAAGGCCCGCGGCACAGACCGTCAAAATTTCCTCGCGTTGTTGAAAAAAGCCCAAAACAGCAGATCCACGCAGATAAAAATTCGGCGGCTTCTCATGAATTCCGGGGTTCTGCGCCACTGCGCTTTTATCGTTGAAATTTACTGCCAACGGGCTCTTTCTTTACTGAAAGAGGCTCAGCCTATGGAACCCTTTGGCAACGCTTTAATATCTTTTATTAATTCGCTATCCTATTTTTCTAAGAATGTGAAATTCCCGGAGGCAACATGAGCTATGAAGCTATTGGCAAACTAATGGATCGGTGGGTAAACGACCCTAACTTTCGCACGGAACTGCGCAAAGATCCCGCAACAGCCGTGCGCGAATCGGGAGCGCAACTTAATAAAGAAGAGCTGGCAGCGCTCAAACAGGTAGACTGGAACTGTTCCGATGAGGAACTCAAAACAAGGCTCAATAAGGGCATGTAAAAACGGGGGGAGACATGGCATACACAGAAATAGGAAAATTAATGGACCAATGGGTTGGTGACCCTAACTTTCGCGCAGAACTGCGCAAGGATCCAACAACGGCTGTGCGCAAAACGGGCATTCAACTGAGTAAAGAAGAAATGGAGGCACTCAAGCAGGTAGATTGGAACTGTACCGATGAGGAACTAAAAACAAGATTAAGCAAGATGTAAAAGAAGGAGAAACCATGGCATACACGGAAATAGGAAAACTGATGGATAAATGGGTCAATGACCCCAACTTTCGCAAAGATCTAAAAAAAGATCCGGAAACAGCGGTACTTAAAATGGGAGTACACCTTAACAAAGAAGAAATGGAAACACTAAAACAGGTGGATTGGAACTGTTCCGATGAAGAATTGGGAACTAGACTAAGTAAGTTCTTCTCTTAAGGCAAAGAAATATTAAAAAAAAGCAGGAGTTGTTAAAAGGCCTATTAGTTTTTTCCAAACTTCCCGAAGAAACCCTCAAAAAACTGGCTGAGTGCTTAGAGGAAGAAAGTTTCAATCAAAATGACGCGATCGTCCGAGAAGGTGAGGCCGGGGACAGGCTCTACGTCATTGTTCAAGGAAAAGCAGAAGTAACCACCGCGAGCCCAAGCGGCCCATTGATCCTTGCCTCCCTTGGCAAAGGCGAGATCTTCGGAGAACTGGCGCTTTTAGCCCCACGCAAAGAGCGCAAAGCCACGGTTACAGCCACAACACTCTTACAAACCTACTCCCTCAAGCGAGAAACGTTTGAAAATTTAATAGCCACTCACCCTGATATCAAACAACACCTCAATGAGAGCGCCGAAATTCTGGCAATCACCAAATTCCTTAAGCAGGCGACCCCTTTTACAGCCCTGGATGCCGCTTCCACGCTTCGGCTAGCCAAACGATTAAAAAGTTTGACCATTGCGGCCGGCGAAGAAGTAATTCGTCAGGGAGAAAAAGGAGACACCTGCTACTTGATTCGCAGTGGCCGCGCGGAGGTTATCTCTAAAGGACGAAGCTTAGCTATCTTAGAGGCCGGTTCTTTGTTCGGAGAGGCGGCCTTACTCACGGCCGAACCCAGAAATGCTACCGTGCGTACTTTAGAATCCTCGCAATTGTTAACGCTCCATCGCTCTGATCTAGTTGAGGTTTTGGGCATACAGCAACAGCTAGATATGCGAATTTTGGAATTAATGCGTCTTAGGGATCGTCCGGTGAAAAAACCGGGAATCTTGACCCAAGAAAATGTTACCCAAGACTGCGAAACAGTGGTTACATTAAAAGACCCTGAACAAGCGACCTATTTCCGGCTTTCCAAGCAAGGATGGTTTGTGTGGCAAAAATTAAATGGCGATTTCAACCTTCGAGACCTTACCTTGGAATATTTTAGTCAATTCAAGATATTCTCCCCGCAAACCATCGCAGAAACTCTCGCTAATCTAGCTGACGCCGGATTTATCGTAAGCGGTAAGTTACGTGACGATGTTTTGGCGCGAAGCCTTCATCTATCCAAGTGGCTCTCCCTCGCTCAAAAATTGCGCCGCGTCTTCGAGTGGCGCGTCGCCATCAATAATATTGACCCCCTCATTCACAAACTCTATAGCGGCCTTTTCTGGCGATTTTATACCAAAAGGGGTCAAATCGCGGCGGGAGCATTCGCCATTAGTGGACTCATGATTTTCGCAATGGCAACTCCTACCATCTCATCCAACGCGTTCTTCCAATCCAATTTCTATACCGTGATTGCCATGCTACTCTTCGCCGGCGCAATCACGACAGTAATTCATGAATTGGGCCACGCCTTGACCGTCAAGGCATTCGGACGCGAAATCCCTCAAGCGGGTATTGGGTGGTATTGGCTGGGACCCATCGCCTTCGTTGACACCTCTGACATGTGGCTAAGCGGCAGATGGCCTCGGATCGCCGTAAGTCTGGCGGGCCCCTACAGCGGAATTTTGCTGGCCACGCTTGGCGCTTTTATGGCTTACCTGCTCAAAAACTCATCTATTGGCGCGGCCTCATGGATATTCACTGCCGCTATCTATATTTCTACTCTGGTCAACCTTAACCCAATGATGGAATATGACGGATACTATGTCTTAATGGATCTCTTAGAACAACCCAATTTGCGCAAAAATAGCTTTCACTATTTATTCAATGAGTTTCCCAGGGCATGGAAAAGCCATCGCTGGCATATTCTTTACGGCCTGGGTTCCTTGCTGTATGTTTTGGGAATAACGGTTCTTGCCTGGTTTTTTTATGGAGTTATTTGCAGAAATTGGATCGCGAATAAGATCTCGGGCCCGTTTTCCCTTGGACTAGGTTTGGTAGTTGCGGGAGGAATCTTTTTCATCCACTTTATCTCCGTTATAAGCGAACTGCAAATAAAAACCAAAGAAATTTAACCCAACGGACATCTTATAATCAGGGAGGTACTCAATTTTAATGTCAGATCGTATTCGTTCCCTACTTTTCGGAAAACCACGTAATCTCAAAGACCCCCAAATATACCACCGCATCTCTCTGATCGCGTTCTTGGCATGGGTAGGCTTAGGAGCGGACGGACTGTCTTCTTCCGCCTATGGTCCCGATGAAGCCTTCCGCGCTTTAGGGCCCCATGGACACCTGGCCATTTTGCTTGCCATTATGACGATTATCACTATCGCCGTAATCTCCATCGCCTATTCCAACCTAATTCATCACTTTCCCGGTGGAGGAGGCGGCTATTTAGTGGCAAGCAAACTACTAGGACAGAAGGCCGGGGTGGTTTCCGGCTGCGCGCTCTTAGTTGACTATTTCCTAACCATTTCAGTTTCGGTAGCCGCGGGTTGCGACGCCCTATGGTCTTTTCTTCCAATAGCCCTTGGGCCTTACAAGTTAGCAGCTGAAATAGCCGCGGTACTCCTACTAATTCTTTTAAACTTGCGCGGGGTAAAGGAATCTGTGACCTTCGTGGCTCCCGTGTTCTTATTATTCGTGGTCACCCATGTCTTCATGATTCTATACGCGCTAGGCAGCCATGCTCTCTTGTTGCCATCCGTGTTTCATGACTCATGGATCGATCTCCATAGCTCCGTGTCTGTCATGGGATTCTGGCCGGTAGCATTTATATTACTGCACGCCTATTCTATGGGTGGCGGCACCTATACGGGCATCGAGGCCGTTTCAAATGGAGTATCTATTTTAAGAGAACCTCGAGTCGAAACCGGTAAAAAAACCATGTTCCTTATGGCCGCGTCTTTGGCTTTTACCGCAAGCGGAATTATTTTGGGCTATTTATTGACCAATACAACACCTGTTGACGGCAAAACAATGAACGCGTCCTTATTTGAAAACCTCTTCGGTGCTTGGACATTGGGGGGAATGAATATTGGCAAGCCGATTGTTGTCGTCTCTCTAATGGCAGAAGCCGCGTTGTTATTTGTGGCGGCCCAAGCCGGCTTTTTGGATGGTCCTCGAATTCTATCGAACATGGCGGTAGATTCTTACATGCCGCATCGTTTTTCTCAGCTTTCCAATCGCTTGGTCACGCAAAATGGGGTTCTGCTTATGGGACTTTCCGCCGTTGGCGCCATACTTTACACCCGAGGTAATATCACAGCGCTCGTAGTCATGTACTCCATTAACGTTTTTGTCACCTTCTCGCTCACGGAACTCGGCATGGCGCGGCATTGGATTTTAGATCGGCATAAAGAAAAAAAATGGAAAAGCCAGCTTACCATTCACGGAACAGGACTCATTATGTGTTTGTGTATTTTGCTCGGAACGCTTTACGAAAAGTTCGGCCAAGGCGGTTGGATGACCGCGGTCATCACCGGAGCGGTTATCGGTCTTTCCTTTCTCATTCGCCGCCACTACGATAAGGTGAACGGAAGTCTAAAGCGTTTAGACGAGGCCCTGACATCTATTCCCGCGCCGCGAAATACAGAAACACCTTCCTCCCCAATGGATAGAAACGCCCCAACCGCCGTCATTATGGTCAACGGCTTCTCCGGCTTTGGCGTGCATCAACTGCTATCGGTCCAAAGACTTTTGCCAAATCACTTTAAAAACTTTATTTTCGTATCGGTAGGCGTGGTAGATTCGGGAAACTTTAAAGGGGCGGAAGAGATTGGAAAACTAGAAACAAAAATTCGCGAAGACCTCCAGAAGTACACAAGGTGGTGCCAAGCCCACGGATTTCATGCCGACTACCGCATGACCATTGATACTGAAGTTATCGATAAAGTGGAAGAAATTTGTCGAGATATCGCGCGAGAGTTTCCCCGCTCGATATTTTTCACGGGCAAGTTGATATTCCAAAAGGAAAAATTTTATCACCGCTTCCTGCACAATGATACCGCCTATGTCATCCAGCATCACCTTCAATTTGAAGGTATGCAGACCATCGTTTTGCCTATCCGAGTATACTGAGAACTCTTTTTGACCCGATGCAAACCCTATTAATAGAAAAACTAGTCCGTTGGTATCGCGGCAACGCCAGGGATTTGCCCTGGAGAAGAACAAGGGACCCGTATCCAATTATGGTTTCGGAGTTTATGCTGGTGCAAACCCAGGTGACCACTGTTTTGCCCTACTACGAAAAATTCCTCAAGCGTTTTCCGACCCTAGCCTCTCTAGCTAGGGCGAAACTCTCATCTGTTTTATCTCTCTGGAGCGGATTGGGTTATTATTCGCGAGCCAAAAACCTCTGGCTCGCGGCACAAGAAATTCAAAAACTGGGGCAATTCCCCAAAGAACCCGAGGAATTAAAAAAACTTCCGGGCTTTGGCGATTATCTAGCCGGCGCCGTAAGCAGTTTTGCTTTTCATGTTCCAACACCGGTTGTCGACACCAATATTCGCCGCGTCTTGCGCCGTGTCTTTAATACCGAAGACCCCGGCATACTGGAATCCTTTCTTTCCCCCTCTTCACTTTTTACAGATTCTTCCACTCTAAATCAGTCTTTCATGGAACTGGGCGCTTTAATTTGCAAGGCCAGAGACCCCAAATGTGCCGAGTGCCCCGTTTTTGATTTCTGCCAGACTCAAGGGGTCCACCCCTTGGATCAATCAAAAAAGACACATCGTGACCTTGAGCTCGCCATAACCATCCAACAAGACAAGAATGGCCACTATCTAATAACAAAAAGGAATAACGCAGAAAAAATCCTGAAAGATACTTGGGGGTTCCCGATGGAAATTTTAGAGCGATGTCCCAAAACCAACCACGCCTTTAGCCATTCCATCATGAACTACAAGATTCATGCCCACGTACAGATTTCCGATTTCCGATTGCCGATTGCCGATTATCAAACGAAGAAAAATCCTCTGCCTAAAAATCTAAAATCTAAAATCGTAAATCGCAAATCCTCACTTAAGTGGGTTCCCCAAACCCAATTAAAACGCTACCTCGTTTCTTCCCTCTGGCGGAAATCCTTAGCGCACCCGATTAAGCATCTTCCGACCTAAATAGGATTGGGACTTAGGGCTCATGATCCCCAAGACCGGGATTTGTACAATCCATAGTGCGCAAAACGAGACCTAAGAGCTGGCATCACCTACTTTTAATCCCGGTTCTTCTTTACACCTACGCCACGGTAGCGCAAGCTCAGGGAAAAGTATTCTTGGGCGAAAGTTGCGCCCAATGCCACGCGCAATTTCGCGACAAGTCCGCCCAGCGTCCGCCGATTCTTGAACCACCCCAAGTCTCCCAGCTCTACGATGTGATTATTGTTGGTGGCGGGATAGGCGGTTTAACGGCCGCTTATTACTTAAAAGACACCAGGGTTCTTGTGCTGGAAAAGGAAGATAAAGTTGGCGGGAAAGTGCGCCAGGAAACCTGGGGTAAATCGACTTACCCTGTCGCCGCGGGCTATATGGCCGAAGAGTACGGAATTATCCAGACGTTATTTAATGAGCTCGGCCTTCACGGTGCCCCCGTGCAATACCCGTTTAACAGCTTATACACCCCGTCGGGAAAAATAATTTCCGATCCTTTTGGAAAAGGTCTGCGCCAATACCCAGCCTCCGCGTCCACAAAGAAAACAATCCGAAAAATGATGCGGGGTATGAGCGCTATCATGGACAAATCCGATCTCGGCGAAATGCCGCCTATGCCAAAAGCAGATGAAATATCCAAGAAACATCGCGCGCTGGATAACGTTAGTTTTTACGATTACATGCAACGACACTACGGAAAAGAAATCGCGCGATTCGCGGATGATTACTGCGAAAGCGTATTTGGCATTGGAGCAAAAAATGTTTCTGCCTTTGCGGGGCTTATCTTCTTCGCGGCGGATTTTAGCAACGCGCAAAATGTCACCTGGAATGGCGGACCCGGGATTGTTGCCGAAACACTGGCCAATCGCGTTGGGGGCGAACATATTGAAACCGGCGCTTTGGTCACCTCCGTCTATCAGGATGAAAATTACACCTGGGTCACCTACAAAAAAGATGGGCAGACCTACACCCTGCCAAGTAAAACGGTCATCATGGCAGTGCCTAGTTTTGTCGCTAAACAAATTATTGTTGAACTGCCCGATTGGAAGAAAAGGGCATTGTCACAGGTGCGTTACAGCTCTTATGCTTTAGGAATTATCGCCCTGAGCGAAGTGGTTTATAACGGCTCTTACGATCTTTGGAGCGGCCTAAATACTGTTTTTACCGATTTGGTTGTGAGTGAATGGGGACAGCAACCCATTGCCAATCCAACTCCTGATACCCCTGCCCAAATTCTACATGCCTATATCCCCTTGGGAGAAAAAGACGGGCGTGAAGAGCTATTAACGACTTCTGATGAAGAAATGTCAACACGAATCGCCAATGATTTAGAAAGGCTTTTCCCGGGCGCTAAATCTAAAATCCACGGAATTAGAATTATCCGATGGGGACACGCCATGCCCATTGATTATCCGGGATACCTCACCCAAACAAGACTGGAAATCGCCAAGCCTATAGGAAGAATCTTTTTCGCTGGGGTGGACACCGAAATGCCCTGCATTGAAGGGGCAATATCTTCCGGCCACCGTGCGGCAAGTGAAGTGCGCCAACTGCTCCAGTTACAACCTAACAGCAATTAGCCATCTAAAAAATTCTGGGTGGTATAATTCCAAAAATACGTGCAAAATGGAATTAGATGTTCCAAATCTCCAACTCTTTCCCTCGGACTTATTTTATCCCTCCCCCCATTTTGTCATTGCGACCCTGAGCTTGCCGAAGGGGAAGCAATCTCATCAAGGGAATCATCTTATGGGATCGCCACTTCGCCAGAGACGGATCGCGATGACAAACGGAAGCGTTTGGAAAAGTTGTAGATGGGTATAAATAAATGCTTCTAAAGCCTCTGCGAATAACTATAATAGCATTTTCCAATCCTAGGATGAGCCTGAAATCTCTCGACGGAGTGTCCTCGTAGTTTTCTGAACCTTGCCTCCTTTTTAAGTTTTATTTGAGTTCTAAATGGAGCGAGCGGGTCG
>Ga0209515_10001298_pt1 | contig 42388 bp, 40 predicted proteins | sample Subgroupgradi54m_FD_187454 | JGI IMG/M metagenome (GOLD analysis project Ga0209515, IMG submission 187454) | Subsurface groundwater microbial communities from S. Glens Falls, New York, USA - GMW60B uncontaminated upgradient, 5.4 m (SPAdes)... ... | reverse complement strand
TTAAGCGGCCAAAAAAATAAATGCTGAGTTGTTTTACTTTATGCAGGTAATCTTGGCTGAGAAGGGTGGTGAGCATTGCAAGGGCAGCAGCACAAGAAATAGGGTTTCCACCAAAGGTGCTTCCATGATCTCTTGGTGCAAAGGCGCTTGCAACCCGCTCATTCGCACAGATTGCACCAAGCGGTAACCCATTCGCAATTCCTTTGGCTACAGTAATTATATCGGGTTTTACGCCGCTATATTGATAAGCAAATAGAGATCCAGTTCTACCTATTCCACACTGAACCTCATCAAAAATAAGGAGTGCCCCCACTTTATCGCACGTTGTTCGTACTGACTCCAAAAAGCCTGGTGGTGCAACGTGTATGCCGCCTTCACCCTGAATCGGTTCTAGAATAACCGCAGCAACTTCCGCATCAATTGCCTTACAAAATAATACTGTGTTATCCCAAGATTGGTATTTAAACCCAGCAGGAATGGGGCCAAAGCCAACATGCAATTGCTGCTTAGCTGTTGCGGCAAGGGCACCCAGTGTTCTCCCATGAAAAGAATCGGTTGCGCTTAAAATGATATGTTTGTTTTTTTTATCCTGTTTCCACTGATATTTTCTAGAAAGTTTAATCGCCGCTTCATTTGCCTCAGTTCCAGAATTGCAAAAAAATATTTTCTCTAATCCCCCATGCGCTACTAACCATTTTGCAAGTTCGATGTTGGGGGGTGAAAAATATAAATTAGAAGTGTGTAATATTTTTTTTACTTGCGACATGATTGCGCTTTCTACAACAGGATGACAGTGACCTAGCGGTGTGCAACCAATACCGCTTAAAAAATCTAAATATTTTTTACCCTGAATATCCCATACGAAAGCGCCTTCTCCTTTTACAAGCGTAATGGGATAAGGTGCATAGGTGTCTATGAGGTATTTTTTTGCGTGTAATGGGTAAGGATCATAAATCATGATGGGTATCCTCCTTTGTTATTAATGTACCAGACGATGGTTTAAGAAAAATATTTTTTAAGTTTTCTGGGTTTAAACCATTAATAACATGAACAGACTTTATGCCGGATTGCAACGCTACAATAATGGATTCCATTTTTGGGATCATGCCGTTGCTTATAATGCCTTCCTCTATGAGTGTGCGTGCTTTGGTGCAAGTAAGGTGGGGAATCGTACTGCCTTTTTGATCATACACGCCTTCTATGTTGGTGAGGATGATCCATTGAGTTGCATTGACAGAAAGTGCGATAGCTGACGCAACCGTGTCGGCATTAACATTATAAATATGGCCTTGATTGTCTGCCGCTAAAGGCGCTATGACAGGTAAGAAGTTATTTTCTATCAGCGTTAATATTAGCGCAGGATTGACAGAGAGAATATCACCCACAAAACCATAATCAATTACTTCATGTGTTTTTGTTTTTTTATGAATAATTTTTTGAGGTGGACGGCGACGAACATTTAAAATTCGATCATCGACACCTGTTAATCCAACAGAAGATATCCCATTGCATTGTAGCGAATTGATAATTTCAATATTAATTTTTCCAGCAATAACCATTTTTATAACGTCTATTGCATTCTCATCCGTGACACGTCTTCCGTCGACAATGTGGGATGTTTTTCCAAGTTTTATTTCCATTTCACTGGTTTGTTGGCCGCCGCCGTGTACGATCACTATATTTTTATCTGATTGTTTTAATCTTGCTATTTCTTTGCATAAAGCATTTAAAATACCAGGGTTGTTAATGAGCTCTCCACCCATTTTTATAACATAAGTTTTTTTTGATATTTTCATGATCTGTTTGGTGCTCATGGATTTGAGGAAAATAGTTGTAGTCCGGTAGATTCTTCAAGTCCGTGAAGTAGGTTGAAACACTGAACCGCTTGTGCAGCGCCACCTTTAAGTAAATTATCTATAGCCGACATCACAATGGCGGTATCTCCGTTTATTTCAAAACCCAAATCACAAAAGTTGGTATGTTGAACCCATTTAATATTGGGCGTGCCTTCCGTAAAGCGGATAAAATATTCTGAAGAATAATATTTTTTGTAAATTTCAAATAATTGTTCTTTGGTGATTGTTCGGTTTAATTTGATAATAGAGGTAGTATAAATCCCACGGATAAATGGACCAGAATGCGGTTGAAAAATGAGGTTGATTTTATATCCTGTTTTTTCAAAAATAGCTTGTTTTATTTCTGGAGTATGACGATGTGAAAATGATTCATAGGCAAAAAAACTATCTGCACGAAATGCGTGGTGTGTTTTATCTTTAATTTTTATGCCGGAACCTGATGATCCAGTGACTGCGTTGATGATGATGTCTGTGCTTAATCCTTCAGAAATTAATGGAAAAATAGATAAGATAGCGGCGGTTGCAAAACAACCAGGAGCTGCAATATTTTTTGCGGTTTTTATGTGAGACTTAAATAATTCAGGTAAGCCATAACAAAATAAATTTGTTTTTTCAAAACAGGAATGCGGCATAAGATAGTATTTTTTAAATTCTGTTTCATTGTGAAGACGGAAATCTGCTGAAGTATCAATAATTATTTTATCAGGAAACTGCTTAACGAAATCCATTGCTTTTCCATGTGGCAAGGCTAAAAATACAACCTCTGCTTGATGAATGTCATGCAGCGCATTAAATTTTAGATTGATGTGACTAAAATGGGGGTGTGCTTTTGAAATTGGAAAGCCCGCCATTTCATTTGCAGTAATAGAAACTAATTGAATATGGGGGTGTGATAATAAAAGACGGATTAACTCACCGCCTATATAGCCAGATCCGCCAACGATGGCACATTTAATCATGGCGATGGCTCCATACTGATTGGAATAATTCAAATAAATGATCGGGAAACTTAACGCCATTAATGGCGGGAATACCCCATTTTTCTTCAATATACTGAGAACCTGAAATATTATCTGTGGCGGGCCCACTGAAAATATCAATTTTAATGCCAAATTCTCCTAAGTATTGTTTAGCGCCATACGCTGCAGCAAGATCCGCTGCGCAGACCACAATGGCGGTGACATTGGAAATAATTTCTTTATCGGTGAGTACGGTCTCCACTTTGTAGTGCCCCATGATGCCATCACCTAATTCAATGATAAGGAGATCACCTTTCAATGCATTAATAATATTTTTTACAACGGGAGCTAAGTTTTCTGCATCAACTGTGGATGGCAGACCACAATCAAGAAAACTTTTAACATCAATAGCGCCCGCTTTCTTGAAAGATTCTAAATCTTTAATCGCAGCAACCCCTGCGATCTTTGCGGCACCCACTTTAAAACCTGATTTGGTGGCAGCGCGAATCATTTGTGTGGCGTTGGATGTTTTTCCAACATTCATGCAAGTCCCAAGGATCAATATAATCTGACGAGATCCTAGAATGGTGGAGGTGTGAGGTAAGGTAGAACGATTGATATTAACAATACCTTGGTCATCAACGACGGTGCCAAGATATTTAACTTGCGGGGGAATTCCTAATCCAACGGCTGAATCAATACAGCAACCAATGACGCCGCCCATGTTTAATAGCGATAATTGACTATTAATATTGATTTTTTTGGGTGAGTAGCCAACGAAACCACGCAATGCTTGTCTTGCACCAAAAGCCCCAATGATCTTATCACCTATCTCTAATAGAGAGAGTTCGCCGTCTGTTTGCTCAAGATAAGGATAAGCCGTATTTTTGCTTAACACCTCAGCCAAAATAACATCCCCCGTGTTTACATTTGAAAATTTTTTCACTTGAATGGTATCCAGCAGCGTTAGTTTGGATGTGACAGAACTAAATTTCATATCTCCTCCCTTCGTTAAATCACTTTACATTTACCTCAATACGTATAATGATACGATATATTGAATAATTATTCAATCGAGAATTATCATGAAAAGTCAAGAACCGGGTATTTTAGTTTTGTCAGATGGGGCTGTTTTTGAAGGTACGAGCATAGGCCAAAAAGGCCAAGTTTGCGGCGAAATTGTATTTAATACGGCTCAAACAGGGTACCAAGAAATACTGACGGACCCTTCTTACGCAGATCAATTAATTGTTTTTACTCAACCGCATATTGGAAATGTCGGCATTAATTCATCGGATATGGAATCGGATCGTGTTTTTGCAAACGGTGTCATTATGCGAAACGCTTCAGAGGTGGCAAGTCATTGGCGCTCCGAAGAGACCTTAGGAAATTTTTTAAAAAAACAGAAGATTATTGCTATCAGTGAAATTGATACGAGAGCACTCACGCATCACTTGCGTCAATTTGGGAGTCAATCTGCTTGTATGATGGCAGGTGATATTGATGAGTCCAAAGCATTAAATGATGCAAAAAAATTTTCAGGATTGTTAGGGAAAGATTTAGTGCAGAAAGTAACAACGAAAGAGACTTATTTTTTTGGAACACATAAAACAGATTTTTATCATATTGTTGTCTACGATTTTGGTGTTAAGAGAAGCATTTTGAATTGTCTTTCTGATTTAGAATGTGCTGTCACTGTTGTGCCAGCCACCACTAAAGCAGAAGTGGTTTTAGGACTCAAACCAAACGGTATTGTGTTATCAAATGGGCCTGGAGATCCTTCTGCCTGTGTCTATGCAATAGAAGCAGTTAAATCCTTGCTAAATAATAAAATCCCTATCATGGCTATTTGTCTTGGGCATCAATTATTAGCGCTTGCAAGTGGTGCAAAAATTAAAAAAATGGATTTTGGACATCATGGTGCGAATCACCCTATTCAACACATAAAAAATAATACAGTTTCGATCAGCAGCCAAAATCATGGATTTGTTGTTTCAGAAGAAAGTTTGCCTACCTGTTTGAACATAACACATCGATCGTTGTTTGATGGCAGCATTGCAGGCATTGAAAGAGGGGATGTGCCTGCATTTGGCTTTCAAGGACATCCTGAAGCAGGACCAGGGCCAGTAGAACTAAAAAAATTATTCAAGCAGTTTAAATCCATGATCGAGGTGAGTCATGCCAAAAAGAACTGATATTAAAAGTATCTTGATAATTGGCGCAGGTCCCATTGTCATTGGTCAAGCTTGTGAGTTTGATTATGCGGGCGTTCAAGCTTGTAAGTCTCTCAAAGAAGAAGGATATCGAATTATTTTAGTTAATTCTAATCCGGCAACCATCATGACTGATCCTGAAATAGCGGATGCAACTTATATTGAGCCCGTTACAGTAGATTTTCTAGAACGTATTATTGAAAAAGAAAAACCGGATGCATTGTTGCCTACACTAGGTGGTCAAACCGCGCTTAATTGCGCTCTTTCATTATCAAAGAAAGGAATATTAAAAAAATACCATGTCGAATTGATAGGCGCTTCTGTAGAAGCAATTGAACTTTCTGAAGATAGATCACAATTTCAAAGGTTAATGAAAAGTATTGGGTTAGAAGTGCCACAGGCTGTTAAAGCAAACAATCTGATTGAAGCCACTGATGCTTTGAAAAAAATAAATTTACCTGTGGTTGTTCGAGCATCATTCAGTTTAGGTGGCAGTGGTGCAGGTATTGCAACGACAACAGAAGAATTTTTGAAAATTTGTGAAAAATCATTTAACAGCGAGCTCCCTCAAGAAATCATGATTGATGAAGCGTTGTTGGGTTGGAAAGAGTTCGAGCTAGAAGTTGTACGTGATAAACAAGATAATTGCATCATCGTGTGCGGTGTTGAAAATTTAGATCCCTTAGGTATTCATACCGGTGATTCTATTACTGTTGCGCCTATTCAAACATTGACTGATAAAGAATATCAAATCATGAGACAAGCCGCATTTAATGTGTTGCGCGCTGTAGGCGTTGACACCGGTGGTAGCAATGTACAATTTGCTGTGCATCCTAAGACAGGAAAAATGCTGGTTATTGAAATGAATCCTCGCGTGTCTAGATCATCTGCGTTAGTGTCAAAAGCCAGCGGATTTCCAATCGCCAAAATTGCTGCAAAGCTTGCTGTTGGATTTATGCTCGATGAATTAAAAAATGAGATAACGGGTGATCAATTGCCTACTTCATTTGAACCTAGCCTTGATTATGTTGTAGTAAAAATCCCGCGTTTTAATTTTGATAAGTTTCCTGGGAACAATGAATGCAGGGGTCCGCAGATGCGATCGGTGGGGGAGGTCATGGCAATGGGTCGCACTTTCCCAGAAAGTTTGCAAAAAGCAATGCGTAGTCTTGAGATAGGTCATGATGGTTTTAGCGATCTATACAAGTGTCTTCATATCGATGAATTGAAAGCACACTTGAGCGCACAAGGCCCGATGCAACTCTGGGCAATCGGTGAAGCATTTCACAGAAAAATAAGTATCGATGAAGTTGCAACAATAACGAATATCGATTTATGGTTTTTAAATGGAATTTATTCTCTTATTCAATCAGAGATAGAAATGAGTTCTTTAAAAATAGAGCACATCACGCCATCATTATTAAAAAAATATAAAAGATTAGGTTTTTCAGATACAAGAATGGCGTCTCTTTTAAATTGCGAAGAAAAAGAAATTTACTCACTGAGGAAAAAAAATAATATCAATCCAGTTTTTAAACGAATTGATAGTTGCGCTGGAGAATTTTCTACATCAACTGCTTATATGTATGGCACATATGAACAAGTTTGTGAGTCACTTCCTACAAATATTCCAAAAATGTTGGTTATTGGAAGCGGTCCAAACAGAATAGGCCAAGGAATTGAATTTGATTATTGTTGTGTGCAAGCTGTAAAAACATTAAAAGATGTAGGCTATGAAACTATCATGGTGAATTGTAATCCAGAAACTGTTTCGACGGATTACGATGTGGTTGATAGACTTTACTGCATTCCGCTTACATTAGAAGAGATATTGGCTGTCGTTGAAAAAGAAAATCCCGTTGGTGTTTTTATACAATACGGGGGGCAAACACCGTTACAACTTGCTAAAGGTCTTTCTCTTGCGGGCGTTCCTCTCTTAGGGCTGAATAGCCAGATCATTCACATGACAGAAGATCGTTATCTTTTTCAGCAGTTAATTGTCGACTTACAAATAAATCAACCAAACAATCAATGCGTGTACACACTAGAAGAAGGGGTTTCTGCTGCAAAAAAAATAGGATTCCCATTAATTATAAGGCCTTCTTTTGTGTTAGGGGGCGCTTCTATGTTAGTGGCCTCAGATGAGAATCAACTAAAAAATTCTTTGAATAAAATATTTTCCTCTAAAAACACAGGTTCTGTGTTAATTGAAAAATTCTTGAATGATGCGCTGGAAGTGGATGTGGATGCCATCTCAGATGGGGAAAGTGTTTTTATCCCTGCTTTATTAGAACAGATAGAATCTGCTGGCATGCATTCAGGTGATTCAGCATGTTTAACACCTCCCATTCATTTATCACCCGAAATTCAATCAGAAATCATCAAGCAAACAAAAAAAATTGCTTTGTATTTAAAACTAAAAGGTATCTTTAATGTTCAGTTTGCAGTGAAAGATAATCAAGTTTATATCATTGAAGTCAATCCGCGTGCTTCAAGAACAGTACCTTTTTTATGTAAAGCCACAGGGCTATCTTTAATAAAGATTGCAACACAGTGTGTGTTGGGTGAAAAACTCAACACATTAGGCGCAGTCACTATGCCAAAGTTGTCACTTTATTATGTGAAAGAAGTGGTGTTGCCTTTCAAGAAATTTGCTTCTACCCCTCCGATATTAGGTCCAGAAATGAAATCAACCGGTGAGGTCATGGGAATCGGTCATACACCGGAAGAGGCTTATGCTAAAGCACAAATTGCCTCTGGAAATTTGTTACCGAAATCTGGCAATGCCTATTTAATATCGTCACCTGCTTACCTGCCTATCTTAGATCAGATTGCAGAAAAATTAAGTCATATGGGGTTTAATTTGTTTATGCCGCACGAGTGTGTTGCTCATTTAAAGAGGAATAAATATGCATTGAGTGTAGTCAACAATCTTGCCGAATTAACAGCACCGTGCCATCTTGTCATCGCGTTAAATGATATAGCGCAGATCAATCCGTCTATAGCAACGAGTGTGCGATATGCATTAGATAATGGGATATGCTACGCAACATCACCAGGGGCTTCAGTTGCTATCGTGAGTGCAATTGAATATCAAATGAAAAATGATTTTCACATCAATTCACTTCAGGAAAACTATCCTTCGATTAAACCTGATAAAAAATTAATGCATATTTTAACGGGTGAGGAACTCACAAAACAGGATATTGATATACTTCTAAATAAAGCATTCATTTTAAAAAAAGAACGTTCAGAAAAACAAGTTACACATGCTCTTTCAGGGTCTCATCTAGCATTAATATTTAATAAGCCTTCATTGCGTACACGCTTTAGTTTTTCGATTGCGATAAGAGAATTAGGTGGAGATGTCATTGAGAGTGTTGAATCGACGCGTAAAGTAGAAACGCCTGAAGATCAAGCGGGTGTCTTGAGTGGCTATTGCCATGCCATCGTGGTTAGAACACATGAAGATATGATTCTTGAAAGAATGTGTAAAACATCAAAAATCCCCATTATTAATGGTTTGTCTGCCCTTCATCATCCTTGTCAAATTTTGTCGGATATTTTGACGCTGCTTGAAACATTTTGTTTTTTAAAAGGATTAACACTGAGTTATATAGGTGATGGTAATAATATCCTTCATAGTTTGTTGTTACTCGCGCCGCAGATGGGTATTAACATTCATTATTGTTGCCCTGGTACAAGAGAGCCCAATAAAAATATTTTAGAAAGAAGCATCCGAAAACTTTGTTCTGGCTCAGGAAAAATAAAATCTTTTTCTTCTCCAAAAGAAGCAGTTTTGAATGCGCATGCTGTTTACACAGATGTTTGGGCAAGCATGGGCTTTGAAAATGAAAGACAAGATTCGATTTTTAATGGCTTTCAAGTCAATGAAGCATTGATGCAGCACGCATTGCCAAATGCCATTTTTATGCATTGCTTACCCATGGAACGAGGTAACGAAGTAAGTGAAACCTTACCTGATAAGCCTTGCTCTGTCATTTATCAGCAAAGTGAAAATCGATTACACATCCAAAAAGCACTGCTTTTATATTTATTAAAAAATGAGGAGGTAAACAATGTCTAAAAAAATTATTCTTGCCTATTCAGGTGGTCTGGATACGTCTTGTTCTATCAAATGGCTGCAAGATCAGTATGGTTATGAAGTGATTGCGGTAGCAATGGATGTGGGAGAAGGAAAAGCGCTTGAACCCATCAAAGAAAAAGCACTAAAAATTGGCGCCAGTAAATGCTATGTGTTGCCATTACAGACGCGTTTTGCAGATGAATTTTTAATACCCGCCATTCAATCAAACGCACTTTACGAAGGGGTTTATCCATTAATATCCGCTCTATCAAGACCGTTGATAGCACAATCGTTAGTTGATATCGCCCAAAAAGAAAATGCGATTGCGGTTGCACATGGGTGCACGGGCAAAGGCAATGATCAAGTACGTTTTGACGTTGCTATTAAAACTTTTGCGCCGCATTTAAAAATTGTAGCACCTGCAAGAGAAAATCCTATGTCTCGTGAGGATGCAATTAATTATGCAATGCAACAGGGCATTCCTCTCCCTGTTGACTTAAATAATCCATTTAGTATTGATCAGAATTTGTGGGGAAGAAGCTGTGAGTGTGGGGTGCTTGAAGATCCATGGATTGCGCCGCCAGAAGCTGCCTATGCACTGACAAAAAACAGTGAGGAAGCACCCGATAAGCCTGATGAAATTACAATTACATTTGAAAATGGGATACCTGTTGCATTAAATGATCATCCTAAATCGTTGGTGGCGTTGATTGTTGAATTAAATAAAATAGCAGGGTTACATGGTGTTGGTCGAATTGATCATATTGAAAATAGATTGATCGGAATAAAATCACGTGAAGTTTATGAGGCGCCTGCTGCCATAACGTTAATTACAGCACATAAAGCGCTGGAAGCAATCACTTTGGTACGTGAAGTTGCACATTTCAAACCAATTATAGAGCAGTATTTCACAAATTTAATTTATGAAGGTTTGTGGTTTTCACCCCTTCGGGAGGCTTTGTATGCTTTCATCCAACAAACACAACAACGTGTCACAGGCGTTGTTAGAATAAAATTTCATAAAGGCCATGCGACCGTGGTGGGAAGGCGATCGCTTTATTCATTGTATGTAAAAAAATTAGCGACCTATGCGGCCGATGATCAATTTGACCATCATGCTGCTGTTGGATTTATTAAGTTATGGGGGTTGCCAACTCAAACACATTATAACCTTGAGAAAGAAACTTTTCTAAACGGAGATAAGTCATGAGTAAGAAATTATGGGGAGGACGTTATGCTTCGAAAACAAACTCCGAAGTAGAGCAATATACTGCTTCAATTAACTTTGATGTCACACTCGCCCATGAAGATATCTTAGGCAGCATGGCGCATGCAAAGATGTTAAGCCATTGCGGCATTATCACGACAGAGGAGGGCGACCAACTGCAACAAGCACTGTTAGATATTGCTAATAAAATATCTCAAAATCAACTGCAATTTAACATTGAAGACGAAGATATTCATATGAATATAGAGCGTATGCTTACTGAAAACCTCGGTGAGGTTGCTGGAAAATTACATACGGCGCGCAGTCGAAATGATCAAATATCTTTAGATTTACATTTATATTTACGTAAAAAAATCGTGGAGATTGTAAGGTTGTTAACCCGTCTTCAGGAGACGCTGCTAACGTTGTCAAAACAGCACATCCATACCATTTTGCCAGGCTATACTCATTTGCAACGTGCGCAACCCATTTATTTTTCACAACATGGGTTGGCATATGTTGCCATGTTTCAAAGAGACATCGATCGATTAAAGGATAGCTGGATACGTGTGAATAAATCGCCGCTGGGTGCGGCGGCACTGACTGGAACCAGCTTTCCAATCGACAGACATTATGTTGCAAATGAGCTTGGTTTTGAGGGTATTTATGTTAACACCTTAGATGCAGTCAGTGATCGTGATTTTGTTGTAGAGTTTATATCTTCAGGCGCATTGATCATGATGCATCTTTCTAGAATGAGTGAAGAATTAATTTTATGGTCAAGCCAAGAGTTTAATTTTATTAGTTTTGATGAAAGATATTGTACAGGTAGTAGTATCATGCCACAGAAAAAAAATCCTGATGTAGTGGAATTAGGCAGAGGTAAAGTAGGGCGTGTCTACGGTGCCTTACTTTCTGTTTTAACTATGCTAAAAGGGCTGCCGTTGGCCTATAACAAAGACTTGCAAGAGGATAAAGAACCCTTGTTTGATGTTATAAAAACTTTATGCCAAACATTATCGATATATTCACCTTTGATAAATACTTTAAAGGTGAATGAGGCTGTTATGCGACAAGCGGCTCAGGGTGGCTATCTCAATGCAACTATTTTAGCGGAATACTTAGTAAAAAAAGGGATGTGTTTTCGTTCAGCGCATGAGGTAGTAGGTAAAATGGTTGCATTTTGCATCAATAATAAATGCTCGATAGAGAATTTATCCTTAAAAGAAATGCAGCAGTTTTCTGTAATGATTTCAGAAGAGGTATACGAAATTATTTCGATTGATAATGCCTGCGCTGCTTGTGTTCCTTCTTCTCTTCTAAGGGAGGAGATAGCTTCCTCTGAACATCAACTGCAGGTGAATTATAGATGGGTTGCTGAAAAGACAGATTTGCTTCAGTCAGTTTATGTGAAATATGCTTTAGTATATTGAATGAAATGGCATTGTTACTGTTGCCACTGTTCAGCCCCCCTCCAAAATAGGGGAGGGGCCTTCAGTGCTTTTACCTAAACCTTATTTCTTGAGGAAGACACATTCCAAGGGATCACGTCACCTACGGTATAAATGGGGCCGTGTAAACCGGGTTCTGCTTCGCCACCATCATAAACCAACATTTGTACACTGATGCCTGAAAGTGGATAAGCCATCATTAAAGCATCCCCAATATTTTTAGCAATGATTTCCCAGTAAGTATTCATGGGGAGTGACGATGTGGGTTCTAAATATCGCAAAGCAATTTCCCTTAATTCACGATAATCTGGGTATTGGCTAGATTTAACTTCGTCTTTCAAAGCATACCGTATATTGAGATCTAAGGTTTGCCCAGACTGACGTTGGGTATGATAAGATTTAACTTGAAACTGAAAATTATTTTGACTTGCAAAAGCCAAATTACTCGCAAATAAAATGATGCTGGCAATAACGACGTAAATTTTCTTTTTCATCCTATTCCACCTGGGGTTGAAATTTATAAAATGAAATTCTATAAAATTTTATCCAACAAAAAGGTGACGCTAGAATGACAATTTTGTCATTGTTCTCCTGTGATGCAATCACTTTCTTCTAGTTGAAGGATTTCATTAATGAAATTAGACATTGTGAAATTACTCTTAGGCGGAGATAAACGTTCAATAGGAAACGTTGAACGTGTTATTTGTGAAATTAACAAAAACCCTGCGTATTTAGAGGCGCTTTTTCAGTCGCTTTTGTTGGACGATGAGATCGTAAGAATGCGTGCAATCGATGCCATCGAAAAAATCTCGCGACAAAATAAAAAATGTTTGGCGCCCTATAAAAAACTTATCCTCAATAAAATAATTTTTTATGATCAAAAAGAAATGAAATGGCATGTAGCTCAAGTAGCGCCAAGGTTATCTCTGACAGTTAAAGAAAAGAGAAAGTTATATGATTTATTTGTTGATCAATATTTAGTAGACAAAAGCAGTATAGTGAAAACCAATACGATGCAGGCCTTGGTGGATTTGTCATTCAATGATGAAACGCTAAAGAGAGATACGATAAATATCTTAAAAAAATTAATAAAAACAGGCACGCCAGCAATGAAAGCAAGAGGTAAAAAACTTCTCCTTCAGTGTGAAGAAAACCCTCTTTAGAAACTTCCGATAAGAAAGATTATCGGAAGTTGTGTGAGTAGCGTCCGGGTATGCCACTACGAGATGTGGCTGCCACTTCGGGTGTTGTTTGTCTTTCCTGGAGTGCCTTTTTAAATAAGGTGTTTAGTATATTTTCACTGGCGCTGCCTGCGGATGCATTGGCTGAAGAAGACGCTTTGGCGGTTCTGTGATTTTGGAGTGCTGTTCTAGATAGCTGGTTATGACATTCAAATCGGTTTGATGTGAAGTTGTTTAGGCTTATGTTTAATGTGTTGAAAAACGCAGTCTGAGGGATATAGGCCACATTAAGATTAAGCACGCCTAATTCAGCATAAAATAGCTGGATAGCGGCTGTGAGTCGGGTAAGCATGTTTGTTAGGCCCAGCCCGCTGTGTTTTTGTGCGTGTAAGTGAACGTTTAAACACAGGTATTCTTCCGGTGTATGGCTGGTTGCTGAGACGGCGCGAAATTTAATTTCAAGGTGGTTTGTGGGGCGCCCCTTTACGTAATGGTAATCTGGGTTTGCCGCAACCCCTACAGAGTCATATTCGTAATAAACGCCATTGACCATAAAGCTTAACGTGGTTGCGTTCACTTTGTTTAAATTGCTTACGTCTAATAGTCTTTGAAGTGTAGGATGTGCCCTCAGACCTGTGGCTTCATCCCCATGGATTTTACATTTTCGTGTGGGTTGCAATGCACGACTGACAAAAGGGTCTGTTCCGGATAGTCCGCAAGTTAAGAGGCGAAAAAGTGCCTCTGCAGGTAATACCTCTGGATCAACATCGATATTGAGATTGAATTTACGCGTTATGACGCGCACAGTGCTAGGATCGCAAGTGTCTAAGCCAAAGAATATATCAGGGCTCGCACCTTGGAATGCTTGGCCACCCATGTTGGCTCTTACGCCGCCCCCACGTGGATGTACACGAACTAGGTATCTTTCATCAAAAGCATATAGGTATGCCATCTCGTCTCTCCTCTTTTGGCGCGTATCTTACCTTTTAAAATTAACAAAATCATGTCTTTTATTTGCTTTATTTTTTTAGAGTGGTATGGAAAAATCAACAAGGTTTTTTTGTTTGACAACATCAGGAGATTAACCATGAGTAAATCAAGAGATACCAAAAAGGAAGGCAAGAAAAAACCCGCTAAAACCTTAAAAGAGAAGCGCGCAGCAAAAAGAGAAAAGCAAGGCAAGTAAGAAAAGCAGTGCCCCTTCTGGCCACATCGCCCCCTCTCCTGCTGTCTTGTGAAGGGGCTGGCGGTGTTGCCAGGGGGACTTTACCAAGATCGCGTTAGTTCCTCCCCTTTTCGCCGAAGATCCGTTATTTTTGTTCAAAATTTGCCATTTTTGGGTGGTTTTGGTATGATAGCCGTTCTTTAGAAAATAAAAACACACCACAAGGTGATTAAAACAAACAAGGGGATCAATTTTAAAAATGTTACGTTTTTCTTCAGTCCGGGTCTTATTATTATCGGCCACCTGTTTCTACTTGATAATATCGCTGTATACCCAAAGTACGACAACAATTTACACTCAAACTACGCCTACATTGCTTGCGCCTGCTGCCTCTCCTATTGCTGAGCAGCCTTTGGTGAATTTTGTCAAAAAAACAGTAACCACCTTGCGTCATACGGCCTATAAGCTAGGCGGCACCCGTTTTGATGCAATCCGCGGCATTTACATCATCGACTGCTCTGCTTACGTTGATCGCCTATTACGTACGGTTTTTCCTCGTGCCTACCAGAGCTTGGTCAATGCCATTGGCACGAAAATTCCTAACTCTAAAAATTACTATGACTTTTTTATGGGTTTGTCTCATATTTCTAACCCCTATTGGAGCAAGGTAGACAGCGTGAGCCAGCTACACCCAGGCGATATTTTAGTATTTTGTAAAAAGAATATTGCACGTGCCCGTGCCGCAGGCCATGTGATGGTGATCATGAGCAAGCCTATCCCTTGCGCAGAGGGTGGATTTTCCGTTCAAGTGGCTGATTCTGCCCCTTTTGCGCATAGTCAGGATACGCGTTCAGCGCAACATGGTGGGGGCATTGGTATCGGTACTTTGATGTTGAAAGCCGATCCACAAACAGGCAAGCCTGCCGCTTATGCTTGGAAAGAAGGATCAGCTTGGAATAGCAGCGTAAAGTTTGCGATGGCGCGGCCTATCGAGAACAAGGCTTTTGTTTAAAAAACGCCTCCATGCCCTCCTGTTATCTTAATTTCAGATGAAAAAATTTGCCTCTTTGTGAGGGAAAAATAGACTATATTAAAAGCATATTTCAAAAGGTGAGAACTTAAGATGATTGATTTCAAAAACGCTAACCAAGCTCAAAAAAGTATTGTTACTGGCCTCTTAAAAGGAATGCTCCAGTTGATTCATTGTCAAGAAAATTACCGTCTTGAAGAGAAGGGAGGCCATTTAATCATTCGAGAAAGCGCCAGCCACCCCCCTTCAGAAAGACAGCAAGCAATGTTGAGACATACGCTATCTCAGCTGAGCCCCTTCATTGCAGTACACCCAAGCCAGATGAGAGCGATTATAGGAGAAGGCATTTTTGCTAAGGTTAGAATCGTGCCTTTTTTTGATATCCATGAAATAAATGAGGCGACCGTTAATGCCACTATCGCTAGCCTTAACCCGGCGGGCGTTGTCAAGCCTGCCGAAATAGATGACCTTGCTTGGGCGCGTTTGCCTGGCGAAGTGAAAGAACGCTGGGGTCGCTTTAGCCCTGAGATGCAAAAATATCTTGTTGAATGCACTGCGGTGAATTTGCCTAACTTATTTCATCAAGTTTCAGAAGCGAGGTTAGATGATCTAGGGCTTACCTTCCTCTCCCCTATTAGTTTTGGACCGCCGCCATTTCCAGTGCGGTTGCCAACGCCCACTTCAGTCGATGATGTTAGAGCGGATGTAAACAAAGTCTATGATCTGCTTGAAGTACTGGCAATCGCTGGGCGTGATCCACACGACAGAAGTCGTCGAAGCCACCCCGTAACGCGAGAATATTTTAGTTTGAACGAGGTGCTGCCAGCGCCAGATGCTTTGATGGCGTTAAAGGAGCGTGCTGAAAAGGTGCTTGATGGCGGTGCGCCTGCAGCGGCTGCGTCGTCGAGCCATTCGCCTAGAAAAAGCTAACCTAAGCTCCTTTTTGCTGCGGTTTTTCTCTAAAGAGCACGCCTATATTACCGATGATTTGAATGAGTTCAGCGTGCTGTGCGTCACACATTTCTTGAAAAACAGCTTTCTTGAGCGCTCGATCCTCCACGTGCATGCGCACTTTAATAAGCTCATGATCAGTGAGCGCCCTGTTAATTTCTTTTTGTACGGCAGGGGTTAACCCATTATCACCCATTAATACGACGGGCTTGAGTGAATGGGCGCGGGCTTTTAACTGCTGCTTTTGCTTCGTTGTTAATGCCATAAAATACTCAAAGGGGAGTAAAAGCTGGAAAGGGTATACTGTGATTATTGATTTTGCAAACTATACTCTTTTGAATAAGGCTTTTTTGGATTTTTATGGGGGTATAGCATGCGCGAGCTGACCAATATCGTAGGGATTATTTTAATTGTATTTGGTGTGGCCACACTCGGATATCAGCATTTTACGCATTCTGTACCAGAAAAAGCGATAGAAAAAAACCATGTGAAGGCCTGCCTTGAAATACCCAAAAAATCTATTTTCCCTCCTTTTTTTGAAGGGAGCGCTTTAGTCGCGGGCGTGATTTTAGTGGTAATTGCCAAGATGATAAATAAAAAATAGCATTAGCATTCACTTCCTCTTAAGTCTTTTTCGGTAAAATAGAGCCATTCTCTTCTTATTCTTTCCTTCCTTATGCGCGTGTTGCTTGTTGAAGATAACCTTAAGACGCTCTCCTATTTACAGCAGGGGTTGAGTGAAAATAATTTTATTGTAGATACAGCACAAGAAGGCCAAACAGGCTTATTTCTAGCGGAAAATGATATTTACGATTTAATTATTTTAGATGTAATGATGCCCAAGATAGATGGCTGGTCGTTAATAAAAAAATTAAGAGAAAAAAATAGGACTGTGCCCGTTTTATTTTTAACAGCGCGTGATGAATTGAATGACAAAATAAAAGGTTTTGAATTGGGCGCAGATGATTATCTGGTAAAACCCTTTGCGTTTTCTGAGCTGTTGGTGCGTATGCGTGCCTTAATAAGAAGAAAAAATAGTGCACCAGTGGATGTCTTGCAGGTTGCAGACTTAAAGTTGGATCCAATAAAACATAAAGCAATACGCGGAGAAAATCTGTTGCAATTGACGCAGAAAGAGTTTTTGTTGCTTTCGCTACTGATGAAAAAAACAGGTGAAGCGCTTTCACGCACACTTATCGCTGAGCAAGTTTGGGATATTAATTTTGACAGTGATACCAATGTGATTGATGTAGCCATTAAACGTTTGCGTGCGAAAGTAGATGGCGATTCAGAAAAGAAACTCATTCACACTATTCGTGGAGTAGGCTATGTTTTGGAAGAACGTTAATTTTTTCAAACCCAGCACTTGGTCGTTAGTCAATAAGTTGATGATACTTTATAGCCTCTCTACGTTTAGTGTATTGCTGGCTGCGTTTTTATATCTTTACCCGAGTTTTATGCAAGTGCTACACGGTGCAATCTCCGCCCCCTTCCCTTCCTCACAGAAAATAGCTTATTCACCTGTTGTGCTTGAAGAAAAAATTAAAAATTTTTGTTTTCAACGCGTGATTGTCACGCTCTTGTTGGGTGCATCAGGCGGTATCATATTAGGCTATGTGATTGCACGTAACGCCTTAAAAAGAATTGATGATTTATCTAACACCATGGATAAAATTAAAGGTGCTTCTCTTTCTGAAAGATTAACATTAAATGATTGGCCTAAAGAGCTCAGAATATTAGGTGAAAAATTTAATGAGATGTTAAATAGAATTGAGCATTCATTTGAAAAATTATCACAGTTTTCAGCGGATATTGCCCATGAATTAAGAAACCCTATTCATAACTTAACGGGTCTGACAGAAATTGCGTTAATGAAAGATAAAAACAAAGAAGAATATAAAGAAGTTTTAATTTCACACCTTGAAGAATATCGTACCATTTCAAAATTAATTGAAAACTTGTTGTTTCTTGCAAGAAAAGAGCACGATCAAATTAAATTAAATAAGCAGCCTATACAGTTAAAATCAGAAATTGAAAAAATAGGTGCGTTTTATTCGCCTATTTTTGAAGAAAAAAACATTGAGTTTTATTTGCAAGGCGATGCTTGTTTGATGGTAGACGTCGTACTATTCAACCGTATCATCAGCAATATTTTATTAAATTCATTACATTACACATCAGAAAATGGAAAAATTTCTGTTGCGGTGACTGAAAGTGATCGCCAAATAAATATTGCTTTACATGATAATGGTGTAGGAATACCCGCTGCGCATTTACCTAAACTCTTTGATCGCTTTTATCGTGTTGATGGCGCGCGATCAAAACAATCGGGTGGATTAGGCTTAGGGCTTTCCATCGTTAAATCTATTGTTGAGTTACATCGCGGTACTATTCAAATTGAGAGTCAGGTTAACCAAGGAACATCCGTTTGCTTATCTTTTCCTGCCGGACGGTCATGAGCGTTTAGTGGCGTCAATTTAAGCGGAATAATGCTTTTTCCCCTCCAGGACGTTATTGTGCGTCAAGCGAAGCAGCCCTCCTCCAGGACGCTATTGTGCGTCAAGCGAAGCAACCCCTCTCCCCCTCCGGGTCGTCATTGCGAGCGTAGCGAAGCAATCTATCTTAGAAAGATGAGAAACAGCGGTTATTCTCTCAAGTGTTTGCGCTATACAACGCGTGCTGCAGTTTTAATAAATAACCTCGGCCCAAATAAATTTACGCAGAGACCGAGAATAACGCATAAAGAAGCATGCAATTCCCAAGAAGATAAGGGTTCGCCTAGCGCCAGTGTTGCAGATAACATCCCAAACACGGGCACCAAGAGTGTAAACGGAGCAACGGTTGAAACGGGGTATTTCTTTAATAGTTGATTCCACACAGCAAAGCCAAACAAGGTAGTGGGATAAACAATGTATGCAATAGCGGCGATGGCACTGGGTGCTAAGTAACGGAATTGGTTAAAAACGCTGGTCGTGCCTTCTTGCAAGAGGGCCGCTAATAACAAGGGTGGCCATGCAATAAAGCTGCTCCACACAACGAGCGAAACCACATTGATTTTCCCCATTCTTTTAGAGATGAGATTTCCTACGCCCCAACAGGCGGCAGCAAAAATAATTAAAACAAACCCTAATACGGTGACATCGTCACCGCCTAAATGCATGACAACAACGCCAATGCCGCTAAAAGACACCATCATGCCTGTGATTTGCCACGCCGTTAAACGCTCCCCTAAAAAAAAGACAGCAAGCAAGGCGGTAAAGAAAACATTGGTTTGCAGCAGCAATGAAGCCAAGCCTGCTGTCATCCCGACATGAAGACTCAAAAACAATAAGCCAAATTGCAGGGCAAACATGATGAGCCCATATAGCGCCACAAATCGAAAAGGAACACGGGGTTTTTTGATAAAGAAAATGGCGGGAAAGCAGGTAAAGAAAAATCGTGCTGCGCACAACACCAAGGGCGACATCCCTGTTAAGCCTACTTTGATCACAACAAAGTTAAAGCCCCAGATAGCGACTGTTAAAAAAGCTAAAATAAGATCGCGTGTGCGCATAGCAGGTTGTTCATAGGGGGGAAGTAGGCTGATTTTAGCTTATTTTTTGAATAAATACGAATCAATCGTTTAAAATTTTAAAAGCGTTTTTTGCCATTTCCAGTGTGTAATCCACTTCTTTTTGTGTGTGTGCTAAAGACACGAAACCCACTTCATATAGCGAAGGGGCGAAATAAACACCCTGTTTAAGCATGGCATGGAAGAAGCGTTGGAATGTTTGTAAGTGAGTTTGTTTCACTTCTGCATTGTTTGTTGGCAATGCGTGATCCGTAAAAAATAGCCCAAATAAACTGCCGACTTGGCGTGTTTTTAGTGCAACACCCGCTTGCATTGCGGCTTGGGTTAACCCTGCCAATAAGCGAGCCGTCAGCAAAGCTAATTGTGGATAAACATGAGGTTGTTCTAGCACATGGAGGGTGGCAAGGCCGGCCGCGACGGCAATCGGATTGCCAGATAACGTACCCGCCTGATAAACCGCGCCTAAGGGGGCAAGCTGATTCATTATCGCTTGCCGACCACCCACTGCACCCACAGGCAACCCGCCCCCAATGATTTTACCCAAGGTGGTGAGATCGGGTTGAATGCCATAGAGAGATTGTGCCCCGCCTAAAGCCACACGAAATCCTGTAATGACTTCATCAAAGATAAGTACGCTGCCATATTGTTCTGTGAGAGTGCGAAGTGTTTGTAAAAAAGATTTTTCAGCAGGAATACAATTCATGTTGCCTGCAATAGGCTCCACAATAACAGCCGCAACTTCATTGCCTTGTTTTAAGAAAAGGTCAGTTAGTTTTTCGCTATCATTAAAGGGAAGGGTCAACGTATCTTTCACCAGCGCGGCGGGCACGCCTGCAGAGCCGGGCAGACCGAGCGTAGACAAGCCTGACCCTGCTTGCGTCAGCAAAGCATCATGATGCCCGTGATAACAGCCATCAAACTTCACAATTTTTTCCCGCTGTGTATGCGCGCGAGCAAGGCGCAAAGCGGTCATGGTGGCTTCCGTGCCAGAATTGACAAGGCGTATCCGCTCAATGCTGGGCATGTGCTGGCAAATCAACTCAGCCAAGTCGACTTCTATGGGCGTGGGTGCACCGAAAGAAAGGCCTTGTATTGCTGCAGTTTGAACGGCTTTCACGACGTCAGGATGAGCATGGCCTAAAATAAGGGGCCCCCAAGAAGCAACATAGTCAATATACGAGTGACCTTCTACATCAAATAAATAAGCCCCCTCCCCTTTGTTAAAAAACAAAGGCTCGCCACCTACCCCACGAAAAGCACGGACAGGGGAATTTACGCCACCAGGAATAACGGCTTGTGCACGTTGCCATAGGGTTTCATTCTTTTGCATAGAGGCTCGCTGGTAGGTTTAAAGTGGTGGTGGTCGAATGGATGTGCTCATTAAGGCTTAACTCGTAAATGAATTTCCCCTTTTCAAGGGACAACTCGCAAAGCAAATGGTGTTGATGGTCTTTACAAGTTGATTCCGTGAGTAGCTTTAATAAGGCCTGAGGCCCATCGTAAGTAATATGTTGCGTTGTGCCATTAAAATCGAGGGCGTCAATTTTAACTTGTTTATTATTAGAAGGCCAATGAAAACGCCATACGGACTGTGGACCGTGTTGATAATGAGCGTGGTCATCTCCAAAAGAAACCAGGATGTTTTTAAAGTGAGAATCAAGATAACGCGGCGTAATGGCAATAGCTTGTTGTTGAGCTGGCGCATCGTTTATAAAAATTTTTATAAACGTGTCTATTTCATTCAGTGAAGATAAAGCAGTTTGAGACAGTGGGATACTTTTCTGAAAAAATATTTTTTTGACCCAGGGTTGATGCGTTGTATTAATAAAGGGTTGAAGATAATTTTCAATGAATTTTTTAAATAATCCATCGGAACTAAAAAATAAGTTAAAGTTTTCAGAAATAGAGGCGCTATCATCTGAAAATGGTGAATGATCTTTAACATCAGATTGATAATAGGGGTATACCTCTTCTTGCCAGCGGCTATCAATATATTTCATGCTATCTTTTAATAATAATTCGAGGATGTTGTCTGCAAGATCTTTTGCCCACGTTTGTATAATAGGCGGCATTTTTTGAGTGTGTTCGACAAAATTTAGTAATTTGTTTTCACTGGGGTTGTCAGAAAAAATTACTTTTGTTTCCTCAAATGCCCGCTTAAGCGGATTAGGCGCTTGTGTGATAGTGGCAAGATAAAGATATATTTCCTTAATATCTTTCTCGAACAAAACTTTATTTTCAGAAGGCATGCCAGGCATGCCAGGGAAAGTATTAAGCGGCAAAAAGTGATTAAACACCGCTTCTCTTTCTCCTTTTAAAGGATAACTGTTGTCTTTTACAATATTTAATACATCAAAAACTGGATTTTTGTTTTTTTGAAGTAATTTTAAAGCGAAAGAAATCTCTTTTAGTGATGAAAATTTTTTTATTTTTAGGCCACTTAAAAAGTCATCCCATGCTTGATTATATTCATCGTCATATTTTTTTAAGAAAATATTTTTATGGGAGGGTGCTGCACTTGAGAATAAATGTTCTTTTTTTGAAAGATAAGCAATGTTTTTTTGAAATTTTATTAACTCATGGCGGATTAAGTGGTGATATCCTTGGGTAGTAAATAAATAAGGTATCGGTGCCTTTTCATTTTTACAATCAAATAAATCGCAAAAATTTTTAATTTTATTATTGAGGGTGATTTTTTTATATAAATTTGAGTTTAACTCATAAACCAAAAGTTCACCTGTTTCCATATCAGAAAAAAAAGTTTGATCATTTTTTATAGGCGGTATTTCAAAGATGGCACCAGATAATTTTTTTGAAAAATAGTGAATGGTATTTTTGTCGCCATGGGAGACGTCATTTAATATAAATGTTTCAATAGCCTTGCTGGCAAGCGGGCTTTTTTCTTTCATAAAAACATACGATTTCATGGCGGCGTAAGAAAGAAAATGATAATGGTTTTTTTCTGTCAGTTGTTTCTTTATGGATAACAGCAGTGAAGGTATAAAAATTTTATAGGTATTAAAATCGATGAATTGAGACATCCGTCTTTTTGGAAGGTAGCTTACGTAAAGCTCATTTTTTATTTTGTAAGCAAGATAAAGCAAGGGAAGTGTTGTTGAAATATCTCCGTTTTTCTCTAAAAAATAACGTTTCTGGCTATAATCTTGTATCAGAGTATGCGCCTTATCAAAATGTTTCTGCGTAACCTGATAAGCAAAAAGTATAAAAATAGAGAACATCAAAAATAAAAAAGAAGCTATTTTTTTGTGATTGATGGGCATTTTATCCTTTTTCTTTTCAGCGTCAATATCGGGAAATAAAGTAGGATCAAAAATGGCAGGCTTCATTGAGTATCCAACCCCCTCTTCTGTGTTCATTTCAAATTGATATTCTTGCGATAAATTTGTTGGTGGAGGCAAATTGAGTTTTTCACAGGGGTTGTTGATCAAGTAAAGGTGATAGTCCGTAAGCAGCCTCAAGGTAGGTTTTAATCTTAGTAGGGCTGACTGAAGTTTTAGTAAGGATGTGGGTAAATAAAATAAGGAATGAACCATTTTATTTTGAGGATGCTTTCTTAAAAAATGATAAATTTTATGATTTATTTTTTCGAGAAGACTGTCCATGTTTTTTATATTAAAAACAATGTTAAGGGGAGAAAGTTTATCTTCATCGATTAATGAACAGTAATGGTTTAACCCTAAAATGGACTGGTTGTTGTAGATTAACAAATAAACGGTTGTGTTTTTTTTATATCCCTTGAGTGCGGCATTTAATTTTTCTGATGTTATCTCGTTTTTTATCAACAGATCAGATGAAGCAAGGCAGTAGATATTTTTTCTTTTGTTAAATCTAGAATATCCCATGATTTTAGTGGCGATGTTGACCTCTTTTGAAAGAAGATAAACTTGATTTTCTTGAAGGAATATTTCGATATCCTCTGATTTAAAAATCGGCTCATTAAAAAAAATATCTTCCATGGAGAAATTTATGACGACATGCCATTTTTTTCTTGATAAAAACAGACTATGTTGGCGGTCATATTCTTTTATTGATTTTTTGATGTGTGAGATTTTTTTTAGATCCTGATACGTGACCATTATATTATTGACGAATGTTTTTATATTTTTTATCGGTATTTTTCTTTTGTGTTTTATGAGGATAATAAATAACGCTGTAAAAAAAGACAAAAAAATAAGTTTTGAATAAACACCATAAAATGGGACAAAATCAAACAAAATAATATGAGACGCATAGATCCAAAATGTACTGGCGATGGTTAAGTAAGTAGTGGGTAGAGAAAGTGAGGCGATAGTATGTGTTATTTTTTTGAGTGTCATAGCGATCTTATTTTATATAATGAGTGAGCTCACTGGTAATGAGATTGTATTTGTAATAATTTAAAAATATGAATATTGACAGAATGAAAAAACATGCCAATGCCAGAAAAAAATAAATTTTTATTTTTTCTGATGGCTGGCGCGGTACTTCAAAAGCAGCGTGGGTGAATTCTTGATTTTGAGGTGTTGAAAAAGCAGAAAGAAGGTTTTCTTTTAGGGAGAGCATAGCTGTTTTTTCAAGTAAATAATATTTACCTTCGTAACCTAAGGAAAGCAAGACGTATATTAATTCTAATAGAGGTTTGTTAGCTTCAGGATGTAACATCGCTCTGTCTAATATCTTATAAAATCCTTCTCCTGCGTCTGTTTCATTTAAAAGCGCCCCTAATAATCCGTGGTGCGCCCAGTGCTGTATTTTCCCCCACTCACTCAGAGAAATAGTTTCATCCATGGCGGCACACAAACAATATTGCGCTTGATAAAAAATTTCCTTTGAGAAGCCCGCTTTCAAGCAAGCCTCCTCGAAAGCAGTCATTTCTATCGCTAACTTATTTTTCATCTCTACTCTGGAGAGTTTGGTGCTGTGTGTTTTAAAGTGAATGATAAGGTCAATGAAAATAAAGGAGAGATTGACTAATGTTTCTTTTATATTTTTTTTATTTTCAGTGTTCATAGCGTGTGATAATTTATACCTATTCTTTTTGAATGGCGAAAATTTCTAGAGCATGTATTTCAGATTTATCATCAATAAAAACAGATATTTTTTTGTCTGATGCAGCTTGTTGCCAGAGGATATTTTTTTTATCTATTGAAAAATAAAAGCAATTTGAGGCGTGAGGTATTTCTTTGGGTAGATGTAGTAAATTTGAGAGTGGTATGCCAGGTAATGAACGATAAATTAAATCTTGTATAAGTGATGATGGGCTGGCTTTTATGTGGTGAAGCAGCTTTACATGATCGTCTAGAATTTTATTTGATTTTAGGCAACCGATATATTGGTAATTTTTTTCCTCCTCATCACCAGGTAAAGAAAATTGAAATACATAATCACTGAGTTTTTTTATGGGCAGTGTACGAGTCGATTCTACTTTTTTAAAAGTTAAATAATCCATTATTTTTTCGATTAATGGAAAAAAGCTTTCAGATAAGTCTTGATATTGATAGCGTGGCTTATCACTAATTTGTTTATGCTTGTCTCGGTAGGTTGATAGCTCGTGAAGAAAAGAATACAGAAAAGCGTACAATGTTTCTGGGTTAATATTTTTAATGATGTTTTGAAATGACAATGTTGATTTGTATCTGTTTAAAACTGATAAAGCTTGAAATTCTAAAAATTCATCGTATGTAGATAATTTTTTTTGATTTATTTTTTCAGAAATAGATTTTGATTGAAAATGAATTTCATTTTCCAGTTTTAATAAGGCAGCGCTCAAAGATGAAAAGGCGTAGCAATTAAAAGTGGGTGGAAGATATCGATCATTAATAATTGCTTTTCCACTGTCACGATCGATGCTTGCCTTAAACAAGGGCAAGCTACTATAACCCTGCAAGGCATTCTCCTTCAATAAGGATAATGAGAGAGCGGCAAGTAATAAAGTGGCTGTTCGATCAGGTTGGTGGATGTCTTCGTAATTGTCAGTAACCGTTTTTTCTTTTGCTTGAAACCTTGTCTTTCTATCTTTATCCGAATTTAAATAAGCCTGAGGGAGTCCAGGTTTTTCAATTAAAACGCCGATAGAAATCACTTCTTCTTTAAAATTTGTTAATTTCATAATAGGCGGAGAGGTGTCTTTGTTAGGAATATCAATCAGGGTGCCGTCCGGTAAAATAGCAAGGCATTTTAAGATTAAGACATCGCCTCTTTCCAGCAGTGATTGATCATATTCCAGGCAAAATAAACCAAATTTTTGGTTTCTGAGGGTGTTTGCATACAAATGAATTTGATGCGCTAAGTAGCGATCTTGTTGCTGAAAATGTTGAGGAAGTAACATCATGCCTTCATGCCACAATACTTTTTCCATTGATTACCATTCTCGTTTGTAGTGTTGCTTTAATATGATTTTATTGTTTACAACGTCAATGTTTATTTTTGAGATATCTGCCTCGCTTAGATCGATTATTTTTGCGAAATCTCTCCCGTTTTGACTTCTGAATTCTCCTATAAAAACAAGATATCTTGTTTTATTTTGAATTTTCTGATTTAAATTAATCTGTTGTTTTGGTTGAACCTCAATATCTTCTTTGAATGTGATATCGGTTTCGTATATTTCTGTATTATTTAAAAAATGATAAATTCCATTTTCTTTTATTTTTGAAATAGATGACATCTGATAAATAGTAATAACGACCGGGGAGGACTGGTTATAAATATTGGGGTTTAAGTCTTTGTTGGCTGAAATATTAAATGTAATATGATTTCCAGCAAACAATGAGCATCCCGATAAAATAGCAATGACAGAGACAAAAAATATTTTTAACATCAGCTTCCTTGACGTTATCAATGAATTATATTTTTTTTGCCGAGATTAAATCATACCCGGCAGGAATGGGGCTACCTGGATTATGTTTTTCATCGTAAGGAATAAACTTCATTTCGATTTTATCAAAATTAAGTTTTAATTTTTCGGTAGGAGAGAGAGACCCTTCCTGATTAGTAACGATTTCTGCCGAATACCCGCTAAATATGACGTTTGAGAGGGTATATTGTATGTAAGCAGAGATTTTTTCTCCCGTTCTACAAACATCGATATTGATGGATTTGGCTTTGCCAACACAGGCGTCGCTAAAAAGATGGGGGGAGGTTTTATCCATATTTTTTACGATTTCTATTTCACTTATAGAGGGTTTTGTTGATTCTCGATCAGAAACAGAGCCTGATTTTGTGGTGATATTTCTAGAGACGTTAAAGCGAAGAGAGGAGATTTCTATCCATTTTTCATGGCCTTGCGCGGTCACACTGCCATCGATGTTATTGATTTTCATGTAAATAGTCATATTTTTCTTCCTGTTGTTGTTATTTGTTTTAACGGAAGGCATTTTATTTTTACAAAAAAATAAAGTCAATTCTTTTTTTATTTATTTTTATTTTGAATAATTTCATAATGTATTTTTTAAAATTCGTTGTTTTATTTTTTTTAGCAAGCTATATTACATCGAATCAATAATAAAAAAATGATGAAATAAAAATAATGAAAACCATAAACATGGATTCTTTGCTAGCTGAAATCAGCAACGCTTCCCCCGTCGGCGTAGATATTCGTCTATCTAACCCTGATTTATATCAAGAAATAAAGTCCGTACGTCATCATGCAAAATCTATCGAGCGAAAAAACCCGCAACAAATTTCTTTTTCCTCAACATCTTCCTGGGAAGTGGTTTTTGATCTTTCTGTAGAGGCGTTACTGCATCACACTAAAGATTTAGAGGTGGTGGCTTGGCTTATTGAGGCCTTGCTTCGTTTAAATTATTTTTCTGGCTTGGCGACGGGTTTTTTGTTGGCAAAAGAACTCATTGAAAAATATACTTTTTTATTGCACCCCATTGCTGAAGAAGAAGACATTTCTTTTGCGGCAAGCTTCCTTTCCTACCTGAATGGTATTGATTCGGAAGGTGCCCTTATTGCACCTTTAGCGCTTATCCCATTGACGTGTACTGAAGGCCATGGTTCTTTTGCGCTGTGGCAATATGAACAAGCGCTGATTTTTCAAAAAAATAATACGGATGTAGAGATGCATCCTTCTTTAGAAGATATCCGCCTATCCGCGCTACACACCAATAAATCATTTTTTGATGACTTACACACTGATATTCAATCGTGTTTAGCGGCATTTCAGTCTTTGTGTGGGGTGTTAAATGTTGTTTATTCGGGTAATGCGCCGCCCTCCTCTCAAATTGACCATCAATTACATGCCTGTTTACGCTGCGTGAACAGCTTATCACAGCGAGAAATGTCGACATCCCAACGGGTTGATGTGTGTGCTAAGGCTTTTCCTCAAGAATATGAAAACCCCATCAACTCTCAATCGCAAGAAATTAATTCTCGCCTTGCTGCAATACAGGCTATTGCGATGGCGGCGGCTTATTTTAAAAAATCAGAACCGCATTCACCGTTATCTTATTTACTTGAGAAAGTATTAAGGTGGGGTCGAATGGAATTCCCTGCGTTATTACAAGAGTTAGTCCAAGATGAAACAATGCTTCAACAAATATATCGTTTGTCTGGCGTGTCCCCACTTACTTAAAAGGAAATCATATGGAGAGTATTTATAATAAGCTGGAAAAAAATAAAAAGCCGCGTGTTCATATACAATATGAAGTTGAAACGGAAGGAGGTGTTGTTAAAAAAGAATTACCTTTCGTTGTGGGTGTGATGGGCGATTTCTCTGCTGATGGAGAGCATAGCAAGAAACCACTTTCAGAAAAAAGATTCACTCAGATTGATCGTGATAACTTTGATCAGGTGATGAAAAAAATGGAACCAACGCTTTGTTTTCAAGTCGACAATAAAATATCGCCAGAAGGAGGAACGTTACCAATTAATTTAAAATTCAATTGCCTCGCGGATTTTGAACCGGAAAATATTGCCTTACAAGTGCCTGTTATTAAAAAATTATTAGATACTCGAAATAAATTGCGTGATTTGATTACGCAAGTTGATCTTTCTGACAATCTGGAATCTTTATTGGAAGAACTATTTCGTGATGGCATAAGCTTTAGTGCCCCTGAGATGGGTAACGTATTAACAACGGACTTGGGAGAAAAAGATGGAAGTAATGAATAAAATAGAAACCACGCGCCTTGATCACCTGACGCGCCTAATGCATCAGTCCCCTATTTCATTTTCAGAAAATAAAAAAGAAAAAATAAAAGAAATGATAGATTTTTTTCTTAATGCCTTGTTTGAAGGCACGGTGAAGTGGGATAAAAATGTCATTTACTCTTTGACACGGGCTATTCGTAAATTAGATGAACTCATTTCATCTCAGCTTTCTGAGTTGATGCATCATGAAAAATTTAGATCACTTGAAGGCGCATGGCGTGGATTGCATTATTTAACACATCACACAGCAACCGGATCGAATTTAAAAATAAAAGCATTAAATTTATCTAAAAAATACTTACACAAAGATTTATCTAAGTCATCTGACTTTGATCAAAGTCAGTTATTTAAAATAGTGTATGAAAAAGAGTTTGGCACACCAGGAGGTGAACCTTATGGTATTTTGCTGGGGGATTATCGATTTGATCATAGCCCAGAAGATGTGGAGTTATTAAATAAGCTATCAAACGTTGCGGCTGCTGCTTTTTGTCCTTTTGTTTCTGCCGCATCCCCTGCGCTTTTTGGTTTAGATTCTTTTTCACAACTAGGAAAGCCGCGTGATCTTGAAAAAATATTCGATGGAAAAGAATATATAAAATGGAATGCATTGAGAGAAAGCGAGGATGCTAGATTTATTGTGTTGACCTTACCGAGTGTGCTAGCGAGGTTGCCTTATGGTGCCAAAGCCAGTGCGGTTGATGCTTTTAGTTTTGAAGAAGTGTCTGCTGGCATTCAAAATCGCGCTTTGCCCCATGATCATTACTGTTGGGTGAATGCTGCTTATGCCTTGGTGGAAAGGGTGACGGCGTCATTTACAACTTATCAATGGTGTACGGCCATTCGCGGCGCAGAAGGAGGTGGTAAAGTAAAAAACCTACCTTTGCATGTTTTCATGAGCGAAGAAGCTGATCTAGAAGTCACTTGCCCTACAGAAGTTGCTATTACCGACAGACGAGAATCTGAGTTGAGTCGCTTAGGGTTTTTGCCTTTATGCCATTACAAAAACACAGATTATGCTGTTTTTTTCGGTTCTCAAACACTACAAAAACCAACACAATATGACAATCCATCTTCTACTGCAAATGCAGCTATCTCAAGCAGGTTGACCTATATTATGGCGACAGCACGTTTTGCACATTATTTAAAAATTATTGGGCGCGATAAAATTGGTTTGTTTGTGAATGTAAATGAAGCGGAAATGGCGCTAAATAATTGGATCTTAAATTACGTTAATGCAAACGCAGATTCAGGGCAAGAAATGAAGGCCAAATATCCTTTGGCAGAGGCAAAAATAGAGGTTGTCCCTGTGCCAGGTAAACCGGGTTTTTATCACGCGATTGCTTGGTTGCGTCCTTGGCTCCAGCTTGAAGCCTTAACCGCGTCTTTACGCTTGGTTGCTGCCATCCCTAAAATAAATCAATCGTGACACTTCAACAAACAGATTTTTCAATTTTCTCATCGCTTCAGCAGGCGCCCGAAAAATTTGATTTTTTCCAAGCGGTAAGATTGATAACAGCAGCGTTTGGAAAGAAATCTATTGTTTTTGATAACCCGCTTGAAATGGTTTTTTCTCCCAGCATGATAGAGCGTATTAAGCCTGAAGAAAATGATCGTTTTAAGATGGCGATTTCTTTTTTTGGCTTGTATGGGCCGCATGGTGTTTTAGAGGAGGATTTTTTTCAACAGATTGAAGATGAAGAAAATAACGGCACACTTAAAAGTTTTTTAGATTTATTTAATCATCACTTTATTGCCCTACGCTATCTTGCCTGGCAGAAAAATAAAATTTTTGATGATAAGTTAACTTATAAAAAAATTATTTTAAATATCATGGGTATCCTTCCTGATACAGTGTTTTGGGAATTCGAAGGGCTGATTTCTTTTCCCTGTTTTTTTAATTCTGCTCACCCAACAGCAGCGGATTTAAAAAAAGTGTTAAGTTTTTATTTTAAAGTGCCTGTTGAAATTATTGAGTTCAAGCCAAAGTGGGTTTCTTTAAGGCCTGAGCAGTGCAGTTATTTAGGTGCGCATGCACCAATGAACCGCTTGGGTTTAGAGACTCTACTTGGAAAACAGCTTCGTCAGGTGCATGATCGGTTCGCGCTAGTGGTAGGCCCTATAGATTACCCAACCTACGAAACCTTTTTGCCGCACACGCCGGCCCGCACGCTTTTAGATCGGTTGATTCAACAATATATCCAGTCTGAATACGATTATGAAATTCAATTTTTATTAAAAACAGAAAGCATCCCGCAACTTAAATTATCTCGTGATGGCAAAACAAAATTAGCGTGGAATACGTGGTGTAGAGGGATTAATCTGGTGCCGAGGAGAGGACTCGAACCTCCACAGTGTTACCTACAAGTACCTGAAACTTGCGTGTCTACCAATTTCACCACCTCGGCATAAGGGAAGACGGTCATTATAAGGATAATGCGTATGGGTTACAACGTAAGCGTTAGGTATCAAACCGCCCACTCCAGTGCAGCTTAGAACGTAAGGTTTCGTAGTAATTATAGTGTTCAGGATGAATGAGGCGTAATAACGCTTGCTTTTTTTGAATAGAAATTTGGGTGCCAGGTGATACCGCTTTTTTCTCCTGACCATCACAACTTAACCAAGGGGATGTTTCATTCTGCGCTGAAATAACAATATCGATGACTGCACTGCTTTCTACGACAAGGGGTCGACTGCTCAAGGTATGTGGAAACATGGGCACCAACACCAACGCTTCTAGCTGTGGATGTAAAATGGGGCCACCACCGGATAGCGCATAGGCAGTTGAACCGGTTGGGGTTGCAACAATTAAGCCATCTGCCCGCTGTTTACAGACGAATTGTTGATTAATATAAATTTCAAATTCAATCATGTGTGCAACATCGCCGGGCAACAACACGACATCATTCAAGGCGATACTCTTATACACTTCTTTTTCTGCTTGTTTGATAGCAACGTCAACCAAAAAACGCCGCTCTTCAAGATAATGCCCTTCTAATACGGGTTTTAGTTTTTTTTCAAGATCGCTTGGCAAAATATCCGTTAAAAAACCGAGCCGGCCTTTGTTGATGCCAATAACGGGCGTTTGAGATTCTGCTGCTATTTTTGCAGCTTGTAATAGGCTGCCATCGCCCCCTATAACAATAAGCAGGTCGCAGGCTTTGGCAATAGCGAGTTTGTTAGCCGCGGGAACTTGTTTCTCAGTAATTAAAGACTTTAAGTCTTCGTCTAACAAAAAAGCTTGTTTTTGTGCTTCCAAAAATTGGATGAGCGCAAGCAAAGTGTCACTCAAGTGCTCGGTTCGGTATCTACCCAAAATGCCCATTTTTTGAAAAGCGCTCACACTTTCCCCCACCCATTAAAGAAGAAATATTGAGAGAATAACTCAAAATGGTTTGAAAAGCCTGACATTACACTATAGAATTTTTAGCACCCAAACGTGATGAGTGCTAATTTTGCCTATGATAGATCCTCTTAATGAGCGCGAACAATACTTGTTAAAAGCGTTGATCGAACGGCATATCAGCGATGGTCAACCTGTAGGCTCTAAAACCTTGGCGGAAGACCCTACGCTCTCACTGAGTTCTGCCACCATTCGCCATGTGCTGGCAGATTTAGAAGAAAAAGGTTACCTTGCTGCGCCTCATACCTCTGCTGGGCGTGTGCCTACGGCGCGTGGGTATCGCTTGTTTGTAGACAGTCTTGTGACGATACAACCTATTACATCAGATACCGTGTTACTGTTTGAACAGCAACTTGCTAAACGACACGACCTTCAACATCTCATTAATATGGCTTCCTCCTTGTTATCTGAGTTAACACATATGGTTGGATTGGTTACCCTACCCCGCCAAGAGCGATTTATTCTTTCTCATGTGGAATTTTTGCCACTTTCTGACAAGCGCATTCTCGCTATTTTAGTTTTTAATCATAAAGAAATTCAAAACCGTATTATTGAAACAGAGCGAGAGTACCAGCGCGAAGAGTTGGTGCAACTTGCAAATTATATTAATGATACTTTTTCTGGCGATGATTTTTTAACGGTGCGCCAAAATCTTTGTCGCGCAATGAGGGCAGATAAAGAAAAATTAACGCAGCTCATGCAAAGTGCGATGGATATTGCAGAAAAAGCCATGGTGAATGTCACGCCAGAAAAAGACTATGTGCTTGCTGGGCAAACTAATTTAATGAATGTCGCCTCTCAAGCAGGGATGGAAAATTTATGTAAGTTATTTGATGCCTTTACTCAAAAGCAAGGTATTTTAGATTTGTTAGATCGTTGTTTTCACGCGCAGGGCGTGCAAATTTTTATAGGCTCAGAGTCAAATTATCATGCCTTAGGGGAATACAGCGTCATTACTTCAACGTATTCTGCCAACGAACAACCTGTTGGCGTGTTGGGGGTTATTGGTCCTACCCGCATGCCTTATGACCGCATTATCCCTATTGTAGATATCACCGCAAAAATATTAACGTCAGCCTTGAATCAGTAAAATGTACCCCCATTTAAAGGGGTTCCAATGGTTTTAAATGGAGAAAACATGGGTAACAAACACGCAGACAATGATAATAAATGGGGAAAAATGGCTCAAAATGAAGAGGGATTACCAGAAAACGAAGAAACATTGCATACCTCAGCATCCGATAATCCCGCAATTGACTATGCTTCACGGGATGAACTGGAGGCGCAGCTAAATGCAACAGAAGCCAAATATAACGAAACTGTTAATAAGCTACAGTATTTGCAAGCTGAATTTGATAACCTGCGCAAGCGCGGAGAACGGGACATCAGTAATGCTTATAAATATGGCCCCGAAAAACTCATTAATGAATTATTGCTCATCGTAGACAGCTTAGAAAAAAGCTTAGAAATCATGGCGAACGAGCCTCATGACCCTGTAACCCTTCGTGAAGGGGTGGCATTAACGCACAAACTCTTGATGAATGCGCTAGAAAAATTTGCTGTAAAACAAGTCAATCCTGTTGGGGAAGCCTTTAATCCTACCTGGCATGAAGCAATGACCATGCAAGAAAGCGCCGATGCTAAACCCGGTACGGTGTTAGCTGTCTTGCAAAAGGGCTACACACTACATGATCGCCTATTGCGTCCTGCATTAGTGATGGTTGCAAAGTAAGGTGCCTTGAAAAAGGGGTTATTATCCCCAATTACTTAAAAATCAACTATTTAATCTCTGGAGACTAGAAAATGGCAGCTTCATCAAAAATTATCGGCATTGACCTTGGGACCACCAACTCTTGCGTCGCCATTATGCTACCTGGCGGCAAGGTACACGTCATTGAAAATGCAGAGGGTCGCCGCACAACACCTTCTATCGTGGCTTATACAAACGATGGTGAAGTATTGGTAGGTGAGGCCGCCAAACGACAAGCCGTTACTAACCCTAAAAACACCTTGTATGCAATCAAGCGCTTGATTGGTCGAAAGTTTGATGATTCCGTGACGCAGCGAGATATCAAAATGGTGCCTTATGAAATTGTCCGCGCCAATAACGGTGATGCATGGGTAAAAGTCAATGGCAAAGAATTAGCGCCACCACAAATTTCAGCAGATGTATTACGTAAAATGAAAGCAACTGCAGAAGCTTATTTAGGTACAACCGTCACTGAGGCAGTGATTACGGTGCCTGCTTATTTTAATGACTCACAACGTCAAGCGACTAAAGATGCGGGTCGTATTGCTGGTCTTGATGTAAAACGTATCATCAATGAGCCTACTGCAGCTGCTTTAGCCTATGGCTTAGATAAAAAACGGGGTGACTCGAAAATTGCAGTGTATGACTTGGGTGGTGGCACCTTTGACGTATCTATTATTGAAATTGCCGAAGTAGATGGTGAACAACAATTTGAAGTGCTGGCTACCAATGGTGATACTTTCTTAGGGGGTGAAGATTTTGATTTGCGCTTAATTGAGTTTTTAGCAGCGGAATTTAAAAAAGACTCAGGCATTGATCTTCACAAAGATCCTTTGGCGTTACAACGCTTAAAAGAAGCGGCTGAAAAAGCGAAAATCGAGCTGTCTTCTGCGCAACAAACAGATGTTAATTTGCCTTATATTACGGCAGATGCGTCGGGTCCTAAACACCTTAATATCAAAATCACGCGTGCTAAATTGGAATCTTTGGTTGAAGATTTAATTACAAGAACCATTGAACCTTGCAAAATCGCATTAAAAGACGCAGGCTTGAGCGCCGCAGACATCCAGCAAGTTATTTTGGTGGGAGGTCAAACGCGCATGCCAAAAGTGCAAGAAACGGTAAACAGTTTCTTTGGCAAAGAAGCACGTCACGATGTTAACCCTGACGAAGCAGTGGCCATTGGGGCTGCAATCCAGGGCGGTGTTTTATCAGGCGATGTGAAAGATATCTTGTTATTGGATGTCACCCCACTTTCATTGGGTATTGAAACCATGGGAGGCGTGATGACAAAACTCATTCAGAAAAATACCACGATTCCAACCCGCGCAAGCCAAGTATTTTCTACGGCAGATGATAATCAAACGGCCGTGACAGTACATGTGTTACAAGGTGAAAGAGAAATGGCTTCTGCGAATAAGTCACTCGGTCGCTTTGATTTAACGGATATTCCACCTTCACCACGGGGTATGCCACAAATTGAAGTCACCTTTGATATTGACGCAAACGGCATTTTAAACGTGTCTGCTAAAAACAAGGCAACCGGCAAAGCACAATCTATCGTTATTAAAGCGTCCAGCGGTTTGAATGAAGAAGAGATTCAAAAAATGGTGAAAGATGGCGAGGCACATGCTGAGGAAGATAAAAAATTCCATGAGCTGGCCAATGCACGTAACCAAGCTGATTCTTTAATGCATGCAACCAGTAAAGCCGTTAAAGATGCAGGCGATAAAGTAACGACGGAAGAAAAATCACGTATTGACGCGCTCATTGAAGCGTTAAAAGAAATGATTAAAGGCAATGATAAAGAAGCCATTGAAGCTAAAACGCAAGAATTATCTACCTTGTCTACGCAATTGCTTGAGCGCTTACAAGCGCAAGGTGGTGCGGGGAGTGGTGACACCGCTTCTCACCCAGGTGGCGGTGCGGGTAGTGATGCAGGCAAAAAAGGCGGCGATGATGTAGTTGATGCAGAGTTCGAAGAAGTTAAAAAATAACCCTTAAAATAAGCCTCACATTTTCTTTAAAGAGAATGTGAGGCTTTCAAGTATCTGAAAAAATATGACTAAAAAAGACTATTATGAGTTGTTGGGTGTTTCACGCAATGCATCAGATGATGAGATAAAAAAAGCTTATCGCCGTATGGCAATGAAATACCATCCTGATCGTAATCCAGATGATCAAAAGATGGGGGATCGCTTTAAAGAAATTAACCAAGCGTATGCTGTGTTATCTGATCCTAAAAAGCGCGCGGCCTATGATCAGTTTGGTCATGCTGGTGTGGATGCTAGCATGCATGGTGGCGCAGGAGGAGGCGCCTCCTTTACCGATATTTTTGGTGATATCTTTGGTGATATTTTTGGTGCGGGGGGGCGTTCATCCGATCGGCAGGCACAAACACGCGGCGCAGACCTACGTTACAACCTCTCTTTAACCTTAGAACAAGCGGTGCATGGCGCTACCTTAGAGATTACCGTACCCACCTTAGTGCTTTGTCGCACTTGTCATGGTACAGGCGCTAAAGCGGGATCAAAACCAAGCAACTGTCGAACTTGTGGTGGCGTAGGCCAAGTGCGTATTCAACAAGGCTTTTTCTCTATCCAACAAACGTGCCCCACTTGTCACGGCGAAGGAAAAGTAATTACCCATCCTTGCTTAGATTGCCACGGTCATGGTCGCACACAAGAAACAAAAACCTTGTCAGTAAAAATCCCCCCAGGCATTGATAATGGGGACAGGATCCGCTTAAGCGGTGAAGGTGAAGCCGGTGTGCATGGTGGGCCTGCCGGTGATCTCTATGTTTTTGTTGAAATCAAACCCCACGCTATTTTTGCACGAGAAGGGAAAGATTTATATTGTGAAACCCCCATTAGTTTCACCACCGCAGTGGCGGGCGGCGAAATTGAAATCCCCACTTTAAGTGGACAACTGAAGTTAAAAATTCCGGCTGAAACACAAAGTGGAAAACTGTTTCGTTTGAAAGGCAAAGGCGCGCCTGCGGTGCGAGGGGGTGCATCAGGTGATTTATTTTGTAAAGTCATGGTTGAAACACCGGTTAATTTAACGCGACGACAAAAAGATTTATTGTTGGCGTTTGATCGTGAGTTAAATGACGGTCAAAATCATAGTCCAAAAACAAACTCTTGGTTTGCGTCTGTTAAAAATTTTTTTGAAGGATTATAGACATGGCTGCCAGAAATTTATTGATCGCGGGCAATTGGAAAATGAACGGCACGCACGCTTTCACCTGCACCCTGCTGGAGTCTCTACGAAAAACGGTTGCTGCTTGTAAAAATGAAATCGCTGTTTTTCCACCCTACACAGCCTTATCGTTAGCAAAAGAAATCTTAAAAAACACGGAAATCAAGCTTGGCGCACAAGATGTCAGTGCGCATGAGGTGGGAGCTTATACAGGTGAAATCGCAGCCAGTATGTTGCTTGATGCGGGGTGTCATTATGTGATTGTGGGGCACTCTGAACGACGCACTTACCATCACGAAAGCAATGAAATTATTTTAAAAAAATGTTTCATTGCACAACAACACCAGTTGACGCCCATTCTTTGCTTAGGTGAAACAGAGGCAGAAAAAGAGGCTGGGGTAACGCAACAAGTGATTACCCAGCAACTCGCATGGCTATTGCAGTCACCTGCGTTAGCACACTGTGTTTTAGCCTATGAACCTGTTTGGGCAATTGGCACAGGTAAAACCGCTTCTCCTTTTGAAGCACAGGCGGTACATCAATTTATTCGTCAGCAAATTGCACAAAAAGATTCTTCCCTTGCTGGCAAAATTAGAATACTCTATGGCGGGAGTGTAAAGGCTGATAATGCAGCTGAATTGTTTAGTATGCCAGATATTGACGGGGGGCTCATCGGCGGGGCTTCGCTCAAGGCAGAAGAATTTTCTCATTTGTGTCAAATAGCGAAGGCTTAAGCGTTTTATGTTTCAAATTTTCCTTGTTATACACGTTTTAATCTGCATAGCATTAATTTCTTTGGTCTTACTGCAGCATGGCAAAGGTGCAGATATGGGCGCCTCGTTAGGCAGTGGGGCATCACAAACTTTGTTTGGTGCGCAAGGCTCTGGTAATTTCCTCACTCGATTTACTAGCCTATTAGGCGGTCTTTTCTTTTTAAACTGTTTATTTTTAGGTTATCTAGGAACACACCTGCAGCCTGTAGATCCACTGAAAAATATAGATAAAGTCGTTATTCAAAAAGAGGTTGATCCTCAACCTAACAAAATAATGAAAGAGTAATATTTTTGCCCCCTATTACCGTTTTGTGAGCGCGGTGCCAAAGCGGGGCGAAAAATCTTGAGAAGCCGAAGTGGTGAAATTGGTAGACACGCCGTCTTGAGGGGGCGGTGGCGAAAGCTGTGGCGGTTCGAGTCCGCCCTTCGGCACCATCTGTTGAGTGTTTCATTTCTTTTATTATCCATTATAATACGCGCATCTTAAATGCCAGGGCTTTAAAGGTAGAAAGCAATATGCTGATCCAATATTTACCTATATTAATTTTTATTTTGCTTGGCGCGCTGATGGGCATTGTCCCTATCGTGGGGGGCTGGTTTTTAGGGCCTAAAAACCCTTCCAAAGAAAAACTAGCGCCTTATGAGTGCGGCTTTCCTGCTTTTGAAGATGCACGACTACCCTTTGATGTTCGCTACTATCTTGTTGCTATCCTCTTTATTATTTTTGATCTCGAAACTGCTTTTCTTGTCCCTTGGGCCGTTGTTTTAAATAAAGTGGGTTGGTTTGGCTTTGCGTCAATGATGTTGTTTTTAGGGTTGTTAGTCATCGGTTTTATTTATGAGTGGAAAAAAGGTGCACTCGAATGGGAATAGATGCCGTTTTAGAAAAAATTCATCACCATGGTTTTGCTGTTACTAGCCTAGAAAAATTATTGGGTTGGGCGCGCAGCGGCTCTATGTGGCCGGTGACATTTGGTTTAGCCTGTTGTGCGGTTGAAATGATGCATGCAGCGGCGGCACGTTACGATGTGGATCGTTTTGGCATGATTTTCCGTCCTAGTCCTCGTCAGTCTGATGTGATGATTGTGGCAGGAACACTCTGCAACAAAATGGCACCCGCACTGCGTAAAGTTTACGATCAAATGTCTGATCCCAAATGGGTTATTTCAATGGGATCATGTGCTAACGGGGGCGGCTATTATCACTACTCTTATTCCGTTGTGCGAGGCTGCGATCGTATCGTGCCTGTTGATATTTATGTGCCGGGATGTCCCCCCACCGCAGAAGCGTTAGTGTATGGCATTATTCAATTACAAAATAAATTAAAAAATAAAAATATTTTTGTGCGTGGAGAAAAAAACAATGGCTGATGTTCATGCTATCTTGTCTCTTCTGCAAGAAAAATACGCCTATTTAAATTTCACTGCTTGCCTATCGCAAGATGAACTGACTTTAGAAATACCTAAAGAAAATTTGCGCGCTTTGTGTTTTGCCTTGCGCGACGATGAAAAATTAAAGTTCGAATTACTAATGGATGTCTGTGGTGTTGACTATGCGCAATATGGCTTATCTGAGTGGGTGACCACAACCGCGACTGCAACAGGCTTTGAACGTGCTGTTTCAAAAGAAAAAGAAACCGCGCCCGTTTGGCATAAACCACGCTTTGCAGTGGTCTATCATTTGCTGTCTGTTACGCACAATCAACGTCTACGTATTCGCACTTTTGTGGAAGGGGATCCTTTATTTGTTGATTCTGTTGTTGATATTTGGGCTTCAGCAAATTGGAATGAACGCGAGGCATTTGATCTGTTTGGAATTATTTTTCAGGGTCACCCAGATTTACGAAGAATTTTGACCGATTATGGTTTTTCTGGGCACCCATTTAGAAAAGATTTTCCATTAAGTGGGGATGTAGAGATGCGTTACGACGCTAAACAGGGGCGCGTTATTTACGAACCGGTTACGGTTGTTCCTCGCGTACTCGTACCCAAAGTGATTAGAAATGAGCACGATGAGGAAAAGCAAAAACATGTCTGAAATTCGCAATTTCACAATGAATTTTGGTCCACAACATCCTTCTGCGCATGGCGTATTGCGCTTGGTGCTTGAAATGGAGGGGGAAGTTGTTACAAAAGCGGATCCACATATTGGTTTATTACATCGTGCAACAGAAAAACTAGCGGAGTCTAAACCTTATAATCAAAGCATTGGTTATATGGATCGTTTAGATTACGTTTCTATGATGTGTAATGAGCATGGGTATGTAATGGCAATTGAAAAATTGCTTGGGATAACCCCCCCTTTACGCGCACACTATATTCGCACGCTTTTTGATGAAGTTACGCGTATTTTAAATCATCTCCTTTGGTTAGGTGCGCATGCCATTGATATTGGCGCAATGACTGTTTTTCTCTATGCGTTTAGAGAGCGCGAAGAATTAATTGATTGTTATGAAGCAGTATCAGGTTCTAGGATGCATGCCACTTATTACCGTCCTGGTGGTGTGAAGTGTGATTTACCTAACATCATGCCGCAATACCAACCTTCTCGTTGGCACACCAAGAAAGAAGTAAAAAAAATGAATGCTAACAGGCAAGGTTCATTGCTAGATTATCTTTGGGATTTTACCGAACGTTTCCCCAAACGAGTGGATGAGTACGAAACGCTTTTAACAGACAACCGCATTTGGAAGCAGCGCACGGTGGGCATTGGTGTGGTTACGCGCGAGCGCGCACTCCAAAATGGTTTTTCAGGGCCCATGTTACGTGGCTCAGGGGTTGCTTGGGATCTTAGAAAAAAACAACCTTATGCAGCGTATGAACATATCGATTTTGATATACCCGTTGGGTTAAATGGAGATTGCTATGATCGCTATCTGGTACGTATTGAAGAAATGCGCCAGTCCAACCATATCATCAGACAATGTATAACCTGGCTACAAAACAATCCCGGGCCTGTTAATTTAGATGATCATAAAATTGTGCCACCGCGTCGCGTTGACATGAAAAGCAATATGGAATCTTTAATTCATCACTTTAAGCTCTTTTCTGAAGGATATTGTATTCCTGCAGGAGAAGCTTATGCAGCCATTGAACATCCTAAGGGCGAGTTTGCTGTTTACCTTGTTTCAGATGGTGCAAACAAACCTTATCGCTTAAAGATCAGAGCCCCGAGCTTTAATCACTTGGCTTCTCTTGATGAAATGACACAAGGTTATATGCTGGCTGATCTTGTCGCTATTTTATCTAGCCAAGATATCGTATTTGGGGAAGTTGATCGTTAATTACTGTTTTTGCGGATTTATCGAATGAAACCATTTTTATTGTCTGAAAAAGTCAAAGCTGAAATAGACAGTTGGGTAGAAAAATATCCCCTTGATCAAAAACGTTCTGCTGTTATTCCTGCGCTACACATCGTACAACAAGCGAATGAAGGATGGCTTTCTGAGGCTGCCATGGAAGCAGTCGCGGATTATCTTTCGCTTCCTGTGATTGCTGTTTTTGAAGTTGCAACTTTTTATTCTATGTTTAACCTGTCCCCTGTCGGTCGTCACCAAATCAGCATCTGCACGAATCTTTCTTGTATGTTAAAAGGGAGCGATAAAGTTTATCGCCACCTGCAAGACAAGCTGGGTATTTCCTTCAAAGAAACCACACCGGATGGCAAATTCACATTAAAAGAAGTGGAGTGTTTAGCCGCTTGCGCAGGTGCACCTGCTTGTATGGTAGATAAAACTTATTACGAGCACTTAACCCCTGAAAAATTAAATGAGATTTTAGCTGATCTAGATAAATAAAGGTTATTTAACACATGAACGAAGTCTGTTTTCGCACATTGCATTTATCGAAACCCTGGACGCTCGAATCCTATATCAGTGTGGGTGGATATGAAGTTTGGCGTAAAATTTTACGTGAAAAAACACCGCCAGAGACTATTATCGCAGAACTCAAAGCGGCGGCTTTACGTGGGCGAGGCGGAGCAGGTTTTCCTACCGGGTTGAAATGGAGTTTTATTTCTCGATCAAATCCAGGGCAGAAATATATTCTTTGTAACTCTGATGAAGGAGAGCCGGGTACTTGTAAAGATCGTGAAATTCTTCGATTTAATCCCCATCAATTAATTGAAGGCATGGCCATCGCAGGTTATGTGATGGGCGCTACCGTCGGTTACAACTATATTCGTGGAGAATTTTGGGAGCCCTTTGAGCGCTGCGAAGCAGCCATTGCAGAGGCCAGAAAAGCAGGATTATTAGGTAGAGATATCCTAGGATCCGGCGTGGATTTTGAATTGCATAATCACATTGGCGCAGGTGCTTATATTTGTGGTGAAGAAACAGCGCTCATGGAATCGCTAGAAGGCAAAAAAGGGCTGCCACGATTTAAACCACCCTTCCCTGCTAATTATGGCTTGTATGGCTGCCCCACAACCATTAACAAC